>ERZ1106963.57-NODE-57-length-155522-cov-39.235587_pt1 | contig 155522 bp, 208 predicted proteins | sample MGYA00403681_ERZ1106963 | MGnify/ENA primary metagenome ERZ1106963 (study PRJEB35170, sample SAMEA104062407) | human gut metagenome | biome: human gut; feature: human-associated habitat; material: faeces | place: Denmark | collected 2012-05-03 ...
CGGACGAACCAATCTTGGCATCGTTGCCGGACGAACCAATCTGGGCTCCGTTGCCAGACGAGCCGATCTTGGCGCCGTCGCCAGACGAGCCGATCTTGGCATTGTAGCCAGACGAGCCGATCTTGGCTCCGTCGCCAGACGAGCCGATCTGGGCATTGTTGCCGGACGAACTAATCTTGGCATCGTTGCCGGACGAACCAATCTTGGCATCGTTGCCGGACGAACCAATCTGGGCTCCGTTGCCAGACGAGCCGATCTTGGCGCCGTCGCCAGACGAGCCGATCTTGGCATTGTAGCCAGACGAGCCGATCTTGTCGCCGCCGCCGGATGATCCTATCTGGGCATAGTTGCCGGATGAATTATCCTTTATGCTCGTTTTTATTTTTTCAGGTGATGTGATCTCTTTTAGCCACTCAACTCCAAGATTGATCATGTCAGCCAATTTTAACTCTAATTTTATTTTAATCTTCGATGAGCAAATTTTTGTCCTTCTATCCTCCTTGGATATATTCCCGTCTTGCTCTACTTCGCAAAACCTAGAATCTATCATAGTATAGTAATCAAAAACATCAAACGGGCTTTCGCAAGCGTGAAAGCCTCTGTTACACATCTTGATCTTTCCATCCATCTCATATATCCCTCCAATCTCGTATTGGAAGTCTCTGCATCTAAGATTCTTGTCGAATCCTTTATAAGATTTTATAGCCATTTTACAATTTATTTAATATAATTTCATCCACTTCTGTCCTCTTATCCATAGGCTTGTTTTGAGATTCATTGATAAAGTCAAGCACCTCATCCCATGTCCTCTCAAACAATTGTCCATTATTAACCCCACAGCATCCACATCCACTAGAAAATACTGGGATTATACTCCCATTGTACATCTTAACGAATTTATATCCTATATATTCATCACATAATGAACATCTTCTTACTGGTATAAATCTTACTTTACCGCTATAAACGATATTTACTAATGTCTCACGATCCATATGATTTTCTCCTCTAATTAATTGTCCTTATTTCTAGCCAATCGAATAAAATTTATCCGCGCTCTCTTTTCCGTCTCCGCGAAAGTTAGCCAGCCCGCATGTCAGGATGCTCACAAGGTTATCCACCACCTCCAACTCGCTCGATTTGAACCACGCCAACTGACTGTAAGTTTCACCTATCCATATTATACTCATTCTCCCGTCCCGACTGACCTCCTTGACAAGCCCTATATGGTTTTTAGTGTCCTTAATTACATTTGATTCGTCAATATTTGTAAGCCGAACAAAATCCATCGGCCGTATCACTTTATTCTCGTCCATGTCTTTATCCTCCTATATTCTTTTTATTCTCTCAATTTACGCTTAACCTCTTTAACATATTTAGTAGAATGTAGTCCCCTATGCAATCTTATAGCCCGATCTATATCCTTGTTCGGATTATGATGAGATTGATATATCTCGAACATTTCCCTAGCCTTGACAGGATTTGTTCTATCATCGTATCTATACCGCTTTTTCTCCCGTTTAAGACACAATATCCTATTAACCTCATCTACATACACCTTTTTCATCTGCCACCTCCCTAACGCCCCTGAAGTGGCGTTGTGCGCCCGATCGTCATTCCTTGACTCCACGAAAGACAGGGCGGTCGCCAGCTTATCCCATACCCGTGCCTCGACCACTGCCGGCTTCGGGGCGAGGGGCATGCCTCCGTTTCCTTTTGGCGGTGTTAATATTATCATCGCCATCACAAGTAAGTATCTTATCACGTTCCCTTGTTTTTATAAAACTCCTCCCCGAATTTCACATTATCCACATAATCTTCCATGCACTCATGAACAATTATATGAATATCACCCTCCGTGTATGTCACCTCGGACATCAACCTCTCATTGGTCATCCACCAAGAATAACTATCAATATGCCGTATCTCAAATCCATGATTATGCAACGCATACATAACATTATATCTTAAATCCCTGTCCATCATCATACACTCGTACACGATATAGCCATTGATACTTTCATGAGACCTACCGAACGTATAAACGTACCTACCCATCAACTTATACAACTCCCTTGCCACAGGATTCGGGATCGCCTCATCCATATCAAAATCCCCATCTGGATCAATAACCCACTCTACATCCCGCTCATCAATACAAGCCCTAGGCATTCCTATTGTCCGTACATAAAGACGTGATCGGTGATCCTTGCTTAACACCGTCCCGATATACTTTTCCCCTTTGGCATATCCTATATTATGGTTGCCGGTTATATTAAATACAATTTCAGCTCCTATCTTAATTTCATCCATATTCAAGATGTTTGTATCATTTGTTATCTTTTTTATACAAAAAGAGGATATAATGGCATAATATTATGATATCAAGACACGAATGCGTTATCTATCATATTATCATACATATCCTCTATACAACGTCATTTATGGCATTATATCGTATATGATGCCGCAGGTCATAAATACATCTAATTAACCCCTTTTTAAGGGCTTATTGCCATTTAGGTAACTAGCTATGCCTAATATTTTCGAAATAAGGGCTTTTTTAGCCTTATACTCATCGTTTATCCCTATTATCGCATATCTGTATACCATCCCATCCTTCGACACCTCCACGCCCACGTATTTAGGCGCAACGGCATCCCTATGTAATACGATAAACGGGCTTTTGCCGTCTAACTCATTTATCAACTGATTAAACTGTCGCCTCGTCATCTGATAGTGATATTATTTCCATGTTATAAATACGATCTCTCTTTACCCTTATCTTCTCGCATAGCTCATCGAAGCACTTATCTTCTTCTAACTTATCAACATAATATGATACACTTGATTTAGAGCTTCCTTGAAGATATATATTCCCTCTTATATTCTTTGAGAAAAAATTAGGCAAGACCATCTTTTGTCTCTTATCTTTATTATCCATGTAAGATATAACAACAACCCACAACTCTGGCTCCCGTTCTTTTACCGATAACATAAGATCGAGACTCGATTGACTATTGATATTTCTCCTGCCAGTTTCGTTATAACGTAGAATAATATAATCATCCGCGTTATCATCCTCAACCATCACGACTATAGGACGATTACCCTTCCCATTATCACATAATATTCTTGGCTCTTTCCCGTTGCGGAGATATATCTTATCGTAATCTCCGTTTTTGTATATCTCAAAATCAAACTCTATCACCATATCATTTCCTCCTATTGATATATTGTTGTGTACGACCTTCTTTTATTTTTTCGAAATAAAACTTATTTCCATATAACCGGGTGAAGCAGATGTTATATCCGAAATGCTCCGCACGTCTGATCTGCGCATATCCTCTACTAATATCCTTATCGTCAGCTAATGTAACAAAACAGTGCATTCCTACTTCTGTATTCAAAACCAAACTCTCCCAATCCTTTACTTCCATATCAAATTTCCTTAAATAATTTTTTGTTATAATTATTGTTATTGTACCATCCATCAATATCCTTATACTGCTTTGGATAAACCCCATAAGCCTTACACCAACTAGGCAACGGTCCGTTCAGCACGTCTAACGCCGTCTCAAGGTCGAACGTAGCTTCCTCCTTGATATGACACCCCGATCCACTTCCACGGCTCGGTATATAGGCTCTACTATATGCTACGCTCATCCCATATTCCCCACGACTCAGATACCCGATGTTAGGCGAATCAGGGAAGGCGTAATACAACATTATATAATCACCCTTACTCCAACTTCTATTATAAGTATCATCCTGCCACGCAAAAACCCTGCAACCGGCTTCTTTCAGTTCCGCTGCCGCTCTTTTTAAAACATTGTCCATATTATCTATATTTAATTAAGTTGTGCCAAGGCGCCGGGAACCGACCCCGGATCATATCCGTACACGTACGATCATGATATATCCTTCCGCCCCGCCAAGGTTTGGTTCAACATTAACAAACTTTCATATCCTCACACATCTTAAAAAAGACCTCTCTTATGATCTTCTTGTATAAGATGTATATCTCATCATCATCCTCATCAAACTCCACTCCCCATGAACGTAATAAATATCTAATATCACAATCCGCTATATGAATCCTGAATATAGACGGAACGCTCATTATGTAATCCTCAAAAGCCTTCTTAATTCCATCCCTTTTTATATGTTCTTTATACTCATTCTTGAACACACTAAGCATAAAAGATAGATATTCCCTATCATATTTAAACTGCTTCCCATAATTATCTGTATCTATATGATCCAGTATATATATTTCTATTGTGTCTCTATCGTATCTTGACATACCTCTTCCTCCTCCTTTTGATATTTAATAACTTTTTTCTCCCCATACGCCTTCGCTAACTGTATGAGTTGACCGGTAAATACCTTGGTACGGTGTTTTACAATCTTATCCACCAACTCCGGGCATCTGGTTCTCCATCTATAATTAACCTCACCTTTAGCTTTCTTCTTGTAATACCTGTAGAATGTTACGGCTACTACCACTTCTCCATTCTGCTCGAAAGCAACCAAATCGTAATTGTTGTAAACTATTTCATTCATGTTGTTGTTACCCATTTTATGTATCTAATCACTTCTTTAGGCAAAGACATTATATCCTTCACCCTTCTCCCTAAGTTGTACATACCTCCCTTATGAGGATAATAGTCCCCTACATACATCCCTATTCCTTGCGGATGCGACGGGTTTTCGTTACAAGTGAACATCGGATAAAATAAGATTCCTCTTGAATCTTTATTCCTGTCACTTACGCATACAATAGTATATCTATCAGCGACCTTCTCGCCGAAATCATATACCCTTACCTTTCTTTTTACCCCATCATTGTTCTCTATGATATTATTCATGATGTTATTTATATTAATTAATTTTCTTTCCATCAGCGGTATATGTGCCATACCATTCCCTATCCATATTTACCACCTCAATATGATGTATATGATAACAACCATTAGCTATTCTATTGCAATCGGCTATCACCATAGCTATATTCCTATACCCAGAATCAATGAAAACACGAGCCAACCTACACCCGTTAAATATAGATACCTTGATATCGTCTTTCTTTTTTATAATCCTTCTCATATCATATCCTCCTATCGAGCTAATCTATCATTTTACCATAATTAGTATATGATCCACACCATCCACGGGCCTCATTCGATACCCTAATATGATCAATGGGCTTATCACCGGCCATATTATTGGCGTACGATATTACATCCGACATACTTCTGAATCCGGAATCCTTAATGGATTTTATAAGCGTCCTATCATACCCGAATACCAATATCTTCACAATATCTCTTTCCTTCACAGTCCTCCTCGCTCTCATAATATTCTAGCCATAAAATAAACAAACATAAAATCTATTCTCTCTTTGTTATCATTCATCCTATGCCCGGTGATTTCAAAAATAACCCTACGTTTTTCTATAGTTCGTATATTATCTAACTGAATAGCTATGTAAGGATATTCCATAACTTTCTCTCTGTTGATGTTATTCAAAATAGCGTTGACATCTTGCCTTCGAAAATACATATTTACCCCTATGTAGCTGGCAACCAAAAGACATTCGTCTATTATCCCATCTGTATCGAATAACAATAACATATCATCCTTCTCGATAGTATATTCCATATCAAGAATCTTGATACGTTTGCTTCCGTCCTTCTTATCAGCTATAAGAATCTCTATCATATCCTTGTCAGTCGTAAGGACATAATACGCCTCATCCTTTGTAATATTATCACGAAGGTAAGATAGCGCTTCATCTTGTAATCTTAGTAGTTCTATTTCGTCCATATTTATTTCTATTGTTGCCAAGGGAAAAAGCACGGCGCTGGCGACAAGGCCTGTCCAGCCTCCCCGCAGCCGCCCGCATTCCCCTTGGTATCATTAACCACCTCAAATAATCTCATAATCGAATTTCACATTAACACTCTCATCAATGCTCAATTCTTTCTTCATCCAAAATACAGTCTCCCTTACCGTATCAAAACCCAATAATTGATCTTCGGGATTATTCACAAGTTCTCTCCGGTTATTCTTCCTAGGTTTTCGAGATGTAAGAATGTATTCCGAACAACAGCTTCCCTCAAATGCCCTTACTCTAGAATACCATATATCGCCAGTTCCGTACTCAACACATATATTCATGTTTATGATAGTATTATTCCACGCTTTTTCCGGGAAATACTTGAATATCCTGCCAACCCATTCAGTGTCAATACTTATATGCGGGGAATCCAGATCCGACGTACCCATACCATCCGTATATAGGATAATCTCTTTCTTGCCCTTAAATATTAAGACTTTTACATTAGTTCCCCTTTCCATTGATAGCCTCTAATTCTATATTATACATGTCAATCAGTTATTAAATGATTACATACTAACTCAGCCTCTATTCTATTGGTATATAACTTATACCCCGCTAAAGTGTTACGATCGCCTTTCAACCAGACACTAACCACATGATAATCTCCGTAGTAGTTATTCCCAGCTATATACCAGTATCTCGTATAGCCACAACACGACATATATCTATCGTATATGTCGTCAAAACGATTCGCCTCCTGTTTCAATTTGTCATAATCAGGATTCAATACATCCATCGACATAAGAGCCTGATGCAATGACATCTTTTTATTTAAAAGTTCTTTTTGCAATTTTCTCATATCTTTATTTTTTAAGATCGTCCCACGAGACAGGACGGCGCATGACCAGCGAAGGTATCGCCACGCAGATCAGACGTTCCCGTTTCCCCATGGGCTTACCAGCATCCTACCGCATCTACTTCCATACGATCCTCCCAATTACATAAATCAGGGTTCTCTCCTTCATAAAAGTAATAGTAAGCCCATACTTCAATATCGCCCACTTTTATGCATCCATCACTGCACCATTCCACGATATCGTCATTCCTGCATACGTTTGTCGGTTCAGCACCAAGCGACAATAGTTTGTTTATTATATTGTCACCGAACCTTTCTCTCGCTTCCTCTTTCGTCATATCACTGTCAGATTTTTAATATTACACTACCGCCAAAGGGGAACAGGGACGGACGACCAGCGGGACCTACTCCACGCCATCGCCGCCTCCCGTTCTCCCTTGGCTTCCTACATTCCCACCATCACCCAAAGAAACACACACACCCATACATAAACATACCTTCATACACATAAGATTCCCTTACCATAAAGATACCCTTGTTTCCCCGGGATTCCTTATCTCACCTTGGATTCCCCTGTTTCCCTTTATTTACCTTGATTTACCTTGATTTCCCTTTATTTCCCTTTATTTCCCTTGATTCCCCTTGATTCCCCTTGATTTATCTTGATTTCCCTTGATTTACCTTGATCTACCTTGATTTCCCTTGATCTACCTTGATCTACCTTGATCTACCTTTATTTCCCTTGATTTACCTTGATTTCCCTTGATTTGCCTTGATTTGCCTTGATTTCCCTTGATTTCCCTTGATTTGCCTTGATTTGCCTTGTTTGGAGGTGTCCCCTCCCGCAAAACAAATCAACCCCACCAACTCCCAGCACAAAAACCGAGACCTTCCTCCCGATTGTTCCACGTGGAACGCCCGATTAGTCTAGGATGTTGAGATCCTTATTCTTGATTGCCTTATATGCTTGCCTAATACAATGTATTGATAATAAAACCAATAAAGAAACTATGATTATAGGCAGAGCGTCGCCCGTAGCTATAACATACCGCCCCAACTCAAATGCCATATACCCACAAAACAAGGTAAGCACCAAATATATAAATACACCCATAAAAATATACAATAAGTAACCACGATTTTAAAATTGAACGCAAATAATACAATTAATTGAGTATCAATAAAATAATATATATCAACCCCTAGAGCTACCTCTAAAGGAAGACAAGCCTAGATATAGATAAAAAATATACAATAAGTACCGCCTATTATATACCTTTTAGGATCGATTCAAGCGCAAAACCATACATAAGGGCACAATATACCCGTCCGCATGGATATATATGTATACAAAATGATGCTAAATAAAGCATTTTACTTACACATTTTCGGTCAAGGCTTAAAATTTGCCGCCTCAACACTTTTATGTGTAAGCGAAACATATTAATATGCTATCATTTTGTAAAATATAGGCACAAAAAAGCCCTTCCGTCCTATATAACTACAGTACGAAAGGGCACAAACTTTAAAATCAAATAAAAACAAACGACTACTGTCGTAATTTGTTTGCCATGTAACTAACACGTTTCCGCCTACATTTATCAGATTCCCTACTACAATCTAATTTATTAGACTTGTATAGCTCTTTGGTAAGCTCAATATAGAACTCAATTTGAGACTTTCTTGCAGCGTTTAAAGCCTTTTCTTTTTTAAGTGCTAGCTTTCTATTCAGATTGTCAAATTTTCTCCTATACATAATTTATTCGTTTTAAATGGCACCAATAAGAAACGGTAAGCCGGAGGACAATACGGCCGGCGTTATCGATACAACCAGCCGAACGCCCGCACGCCCGCCAATTAATTTGTATTGGTCCCTTTGCCGACAACGAAGCCGGCCAAATACGCACATACGTCTCCCGTGATACGTACCGACAAGGCGCACTTTGTCCGTCAATTTAACCGCACAAAATACCCTTGTAAGGGTTGTTATTTTAATTAATACATATAACATACAAGTATTTAAGCAACCCTATATGTTATTGCATTGACATATTGGCACGGTTATAACCCCGTGATGCACTCCATGCGTGCTGCTCTTACTACACATGGACATACGCCCTATGCATGCGTATATACACCAATATACCCGTGTTTTTACACGGCCTACTGGGTAGACCCAGTGTAATTACCGAATTAATATAAACCTAAAGATAATGGTACTATCATAGACTATAATAGTACCTAAACCACATTGTTAAGCGGCGGCCTATCTACTGCAAGTTCTTGATACCCTAACAACCAGCAATATGTTTATATCAAAATATCAAATATCTTACCTATTTAGTCTAAATCAGTAGCGCGACGGGAACGCATAGGTGTGCTACCATAACGCCCCTATATACAAATGATATAGGGGCTAATTATTTGCTATCTTTCATTTTTGGGGTGTGTCAAATAGTAAGTAACACACTTTGCAATGAGATTAAACGTATACCGTTTGATAGGTACGGCGCATTTTACGATACGTTTGTCAGTGCCATTAAACGTTTCGTAATATATGCCAAAATCAAACTCTATAGGCTCGTTGTATCCAAAGCGTTTATGAGACGAGCCGAGTATTGCTATATCCTCTATTTCGTTCATTTTAAGCTTCTTGTTTTTATCCTTATCATTTTTATCATAATATTCACGTTCTACTTCTTTATATGCGCAGAACGTGTTATTTACACGTGGTAGTATTTCTTTGCAAAGTTGTATTACTACTTCTTTGTCTTTAGCTAAAGCAACCAAAGCGGGAACGACTTCCTTTGATACTTTAATATCATTTTCTTTTAGTATGTCGTTTATTTCTTTACCAGATTTAAACAGGTTGCACCAAGCTTTTACTGCACCTGTTAATGTCTTTTCGTTTGATTTTTTAACTTCATTCTGGACTTTGTTTAATTCTTTATTTGTCATTAGATTTGCCCGTACCCTCGGGACTTGTATAGGCTTCTGGTTCGCCTGTTTGTTAATGTTATTTTTACATAGACAAATATACTACATGTTTTATTTTCAAACAAATATTTTACAATAAAAATTCGACGATTATATGTAATAAATCTAATCAAATGTAAACATATATTAAAATATTGATTTATATTATTGACAATCAACAATTTAAATACAAAATAAGCATTCTTTTTTCGGCTTGCAGATCGTTTGCCGTTCCTGTTTCCCGTTCTTCGTAGATTGGGGGGGGCTGGTCCAAAAACGGCAGCCCGGCCGGGCCGATTTCGGGGAGGTGGTCCGTCCCGCATATCCCCCTCCCATCATACCCTACCTCATCTCTCCAATAATGTCCCGCATGCCCCAAACAATACCCTCATCCTTCCAATAACGTCCCGCATATCATCCTCCCCGAATATCCCTCATACTTCCTCACAACCATATCACCCTCCATCTCATTTAATTTGTTATATTTGCGATATAATTAAAACATAATATATTATGAATAAAGAAGTTAAATACATGGGGGGGGGTATTTATATCCTTCGTAAAAATTTATTCTTATGATAAGGAGGAGATTTTATTCAAGTTATAAATCCCCTGTTGATAATGGCGTTTATGCCGTTAAACAGGATGGTAGATTAATACCTTTGTCAAAGGCGGATTATCAATGTATATCCGTAGCTATTGTACATGATGATCATAAGATCATGATTGAGAAGAATGAAGATTCTAATCAAAGCTACAAAACAGCCACGTCCGGTTTGCCCGATTCTTCTAACAAGACTTACTCTTTTTATTGGGGTGAATATGGTACGGATCAGACCGGCATTACAAATTATGACAAAGTAGACGGGAGCAATGATTTTGGTTTCCTGAAACCTGAGCAAGATTCATACAAAGGTACTCCATATCTTCCGGATGATGTTAGCTCCTGGACGAATGGGGCTTTATCTGATTGGGATGGGAAAGCGAATTCCAATGTATTAAAAGGGGTGACTACCGGTGGCGGTTCTTATACTTCCTATGCGACAGCCGGTCATGTACTTAATACGTTCTTAGCTAGTGCTGACGCTAAAGGATATGATGATTGGTATATCCCATCATGTGGTCAGCTTTCATTGATATATATGTACTTGATTAGCGTCAATAACGCGTTATTGGCTATTGGTGGACAGCCGTTAGATACCAGATATTATTGGTCTAGTTCAGAGCATAGCTCCAACTCCGGATGGATCGTACTATTCAACAATGGGCGCACATTCACCCGATACAAGCGCCTAACCTCTTCTGTTCGATTTGTACGTGACATCGAGTGATCATACACCCTACTGACCCAATAGAACGGGGCTGGTTCCCATCCTTCCGGGCATCCCCCGTCCTCCCTCCGCCTCCCGTTATTTTTGGCTTCCTTCTGGTTTTATCCTCAAAATTTCATATCTTTGGGAAAAAACTATAATCATGTTAGACATACTTCATAAGCTTAAGATCTTCTTCTGCGACGATGATGTTGAGAAGATATATGTAAGGGACAGTACGGTCATCCTCAACAACGAGATCCATAGGATGTATAACGAGATACTGGACGATCTAGGTGATTTGGCTACTGTCGTGTCAAGGAACTACGTATATGGCAAGATAAAGGACAGGACTGGATTAAGCATCCGTCATATCAGTAGGATAATAAACCATACTAAAGTTGAGGAGATATGATCAAGGACGTAATGGAGAGGGATATGATAAATGAGATATCAGCGTTATTCGTGATGATATTCACGTCCGGGTTGATGTTTGTCATGCCGATGTTAGATATAGAGTGCGATGATATTGCTATCATAATAGGGTCAGGAATAATACTATCTTTTATATTAACCATAATACCTATCTTACTTTCTTATGATATAAGGGATGAGATCATTGAGTTGATTGGGGATATGGATAGCCAGATCGTGGTAGATACTTCGGTATATAAAAACGAACCTACCCTAGGTAATTACTAGGGCAGATATTAATATCAATTTGACTTCAAATACAATTCTATTCTATCAGCGGCCTCATTAGGCGTATGTTCATCCCATTCCCATGCCGTATCAAGTTCAGGGATATTAAACAACTCCCAATACCGGTTCTCATAATGATTGGATATCTGTCCCGTTGGCAGTTCTGCCATTACGATAAACCACCCTCCACCGAAGCATTCCTCCCCATCATAATGCTTATGTGACTTACAGACCTTTATATCCCCTTTAGCCAGCTCGTTGAAGAAAGCGGCATTGTAAAGCATACGGTATCTGTATAGCTCGTTAAAGGTATGATATCCATCAGATACGTTACCCATATCTAATTTCTCGAATATTTTATCCATCTTATTATAAATTACACAAACTTTATTTTCTTACGTACTTATCCAGCAAATCTATTGACAACTTCGCTCCCAGCTCCTCCTCCAACAAATTAAGGTAGTTCCGATGCAGGCATCCGCCACGCTCCACCTCCCTAAAGCCGGCCCCATCCCGGATCCTGACCAACCCTTTCCTTGGATCCATGTCAATCAGATCCCGAAGCTCGTTCATGTTCTTGAACCGGTTCTCTATTACCTTAAATACATCGATCTTAGGTTTCTTGTCCTTATCCTTGGACTTTATTTTAATTCTTCCACTCATATCAATTATCTAGTAGCTTTACATGTAATATGATTCATGTTATTATTGCCGCAATAAGCGCACATAGACGTGAAAGGTGAATATACCCTTCCACATACCGGACACCTCCATCCATACATAATAGGGTTTGTTTGTTTGTCAATTTCTTTCAAGCCCTCATTAGTAGTGGATGATGTATTTTTATTTTCCATATCATTTATTATTTACCGGTACTTCCAAATCCATTTACTCCTCTATCAGCCGTTCCAAGATCTTCTAATGATTCTACCTCATCCCATACAATACGTTCCCGTCTACGGATAAGTAATTGAGCCACTCTATCTCCTTTAAAATAAGAAGGATCGACATAACGATCTATACGTTTACATACTACCATAATCTCCCCTCTATATCCTTCATCCACAGTCCCCGGAGAGTTCTGGATAATTGCATTGGTTTTTGTGATACTACTACGTGGGCGTATTTCCATCTCATAATCCTCCGGCAACGCTACATGTACACCAGTATGATATATAACCCTGTCTCCGTAAAGTTCTATATTCTTTACAAATAGATCCATGCAAGCGTCCTCCTTATGTGCGTACTTAGGCAATATCGCTCCTTCTTCCAGCCATATCTTGACCTTACACGTATCTATATCATCAAGTAACTCAACTACCTCTTTATAGCTCATAGGTTGCTCTGAGGCTAATGAAATGGCTCTTGCCAATACATCTTTAATCTTGCTCATTTTATCTTGTTTTTAAATTCTTTCCCTTTCGGGCATTGTAATTTACATTCCTCGCCACAAGCGGAACAGTTGGGTCTCATTCCGGGCACCCCTCTTCCCCCGTACGGCCAGTAGGCGTAATCGCAGACGCTCCAGAACGCCTCCATCGCCTTGATCTTGGCATCGACGGTTATCTTCTCCTTCACCTTTTTCATGCTCTTCCTGAACTCATCTTTCATATCCTTCCCTTCTATCTGTCTGGCCTTACGTCTCTCGTTCCACCAATTGTAGTAGAATTTGTCTGCCATCTTATAAGCTTCGGGGTCAAATTTATCACGATGCAGGATAGGTGCGTCCTTGATCTTTCTCAAATTCCTGCCACAAACATAAGCGAGTCCTGCGTACGGAGGTATGTCCTTAGGATCAACCAACCCATCCGGAACGCAGTAGTAGAAGTAGTTGGGGCGGCCGTACCTGACCCAGTCCCCGGTCTCGTATAGGGCTTGCTTCCGTGCCTCGAACCAGCCTTGCATTACTTGGTGCTTACCCTCTTTCTCGAAATCCTTGTTATAGTCAGCCAACGAGATCTTCACCTCAACCTCATAAGCGTACATGGATCTGGTTATAGCCAGATAATCAGACTCCCAGTTATAGACATACAAGTTGTTTATAATCCATCTAGGAGATACCAAGAACTGTCTGTTAAGGATATCCAATATCCCTCTTTCAGTGTATTCCGTGCCTTTATTTGATTGCCGTGTTCCCATCTCCAGTAAGAGGATTATTCCTATATCCTACCGCCATTATAGCGTTACCTATCAACATCCTCAACTTCTCCATATCCTTATCATGGAACGAGAAAGTGGTTAGAATATGACCATTGGTCTTATCATAAGATTTTATCATCAACACAGCCACATACTCACCCATCATCTTACCATTCATGATATCAAGATCAATTATGCCGTGATCTATTAGATCAACCACATCCCATCCTAATGGCAGGTACTTTTTTATTTGATTAATGTCCATTCCAAATAGTTATTATAAATAGGAGGGTCGTGCTACCCTCCTATAGATACACATGAAAAATAGAGCTGAAAGCGATCCTAAGCACGTAGGATTTTATTAATTCCCGTAGGCTGTCTACCGGTTATCGTTAATTACCGACCTACGGGAATATGTTTAAGAAAACACCATGTACCCCAATCCGGAATCGAACCGAAATTTCATCGTTAGGACCGACGTGTTCTATCCATTGAACTATTAGGGCATATGTCCTTATTCTCACGAACCAGGACATCAAACGTCTAAACTTTAAAAAACCTAATGACAAAACTCTATGCTAGTTTTTCCCCAAAAAATAGCGTGGACCCGACCGGGCTTGAACCGACAACCTTCTGGTTATGAGCCAGTTGCTCTTACCAATTGAGCTACGGGTCCTAAATACACCACATCGGCTTTCACAAGAGGATGTGGATAGGAATTTCTCGAAGTTTATATAGTAACTTTATGAAACTATTGTCCAACATTCTAGCATATAGCACCAATCCTCGAACGGGAACGTCTCCACGCCAGACCTACCCCATCCCGTCCCCCAACTGTTCTGTAGGACGAAGCCGGCCTTGTCCCAGCCGGTGAGGATAACGGCATGACCTCCCAAGTTCTGCCCTTGGCCTTGCCAGAATCGATTACCATAATTATAGCAATACAGACCTATAACCAAAGGCCCATTCAGCATCAAAGCTACCTTAGCCGATACCGGATCTATGATCCTAGCGTAACTGTTTATTTTCTCCCCATCTACGCCTACGTTCTTGATAGACTTGATAGCGTCACGAAGAACCATCCCGTCTTGATCCTTATCCTCTCTCAGATCATATATATCGTAGGGAGAGATCTTAGCCGGTCTTTTAATAGCCCTTATACTCTTTCTCCAATTAAGTATCTCAGCCAAGCTTATTGCCGCGCAAATAGGGGAAGAACCTTGATCCACTACGCTATCAACGTTATTGACCTTATACTCATCAGGGACAGCCTCATGCTGCATATTCATAATAGCGTCCCTATCATCTGCTGGCGATGGTATGTAACCTAGTCCGTATTCCATTACTTATCTTTTTTATGGTAATCAATTATCTTGATATTAAACGTATCGGATCTTTGCCTTACCTGTATAGACCCTCTAGCCTTTCCCTTGGCGTCGTACAGGGCGGTAAAGCCAAAGTTATCGACCCGGCCGTCGTCCAGCGTAAACCGCCACTCCTTCCATTGGCCCATCACGGTCCCGGAAGACACTATGGAATCCACTACATAAGATATGTCAGTAGTATCATATTCCGTATAATAGGTTCTTGACGTACTGCATCCGACAACCGCTAAGGTAAATAACGTTAACAAGAAAAACAAGATCTTATTCACTTTTCTTAGATTTTTTACGTTTTTTAGATTTCTTCTTATCCTCCGCCTTATTCTCGACATTTACGTCAATACCGGCATCAGCGACCTCAGGGGCGTTATTTTCAGGTATATCAATATGACCTGAGTTAGGATCCATCTTATCCTCATCAACAACAACCTCATTAGGAACATCGATGTCTAAAATCTCTGCCTCCAGATACTTGATACGATCTGACATGATTTTATTCTGGTCCTCAAGTTCCTTATATCTTCTTCTAGCCTCATCGAGTAATTTAGATGATAGTTTATGTTTCTTCTCGATATCCATATAAGCCCGTTTAAGAGTTTCTTTCTCTTTTACCGACTCATTATATATCTCTCTTGATTTACTAAGCTCATTACCCATCTTAATTATAATAGAATCCTTTTGTTCTATATCCATATTAAGGGAATCGGAAAGAGTTTCAAGATACCCTACTTTCTCTTCTAATTCCGTTATCTTCTTGCTGGAATCCTCATAATCTCTTTTTAATCTACTTGAATAGCTAATAGCCTCATCAAGATCCTGTTTTATAGTATTTATATAGCTACTCTTTACTATCTTCAATCCGAACATGTTCATTACTTTTATAAGTTCTAAAAATATCGGCTTTTATCTTGCCGACTATAATTAACTCAGCTATATGTTTGTCTTTCTCGACTATAGCCATATCCTTACGGACATTAGTGACCCTGATCATGATATTCCCGTTATTAGACGAGACGAACGGTGATCCTACCAAAGTAAGTCCCGTATCTCCGGTAAACGACGGCAGCATCATCAACACCCCTATGGTATTATCCGGAAACGACGCCCATACCCCTGTGTCTATATCAAGGACATCACCCTGTCCTAATGGGAAAGCATTACCCTGCTTGATAGGAATATCCTTACCCAACGAGTTCCATGCTTTCGAGAATCTTACGGAGTTAAGGAAGATCTTCCCCTCTTCCTCCATCATCCCTACCATAGGGTCGCAATTCAATCTAACCTCGTTTTGTTTATCATCTGGCTTCTCCTCAAGCTCATCAAGGTCTCTGGCTGATGTAAACGACTTGCTTTCCAGAAGCTTTTTAATATCCTCAATACTGGCCATTATAATTTGATTATTAAATAAACGATCTTCAATCCTAACTTCAAATCAGATGTCTTCTCGAACATCTCCCTAAGAGGTAAGATAGTAGCGTCAAGATCTGACGCTACCCATTCTCCATCCTTATAATACATATCCTTTTCCTCGGAATACGCTATACAAGATCGATGCCCTAGGTTCTTCATAACCGTATCTACCTTATTTTGGGTAGGCATCGAGACACGATTCACTTTAGTAGATATATTGAAATTACTCTCCATTAACTTTCTGATTTTTAATTAGTTAATTAAAATGGAAGATCACTGTCGTCTCCAAAAGGAGGATATTGAGGAGGTTGTTGTTGACCTCCAAACAAAGGGGCTTGCGCTTGCTGCGGAGCCTGCTGGTATGATGGAGGAGGCGTTTGCGATGGAGCCTGCGTTGCGTATGACGGTGGGGGCGTCTGTGCGGTTGGCGTAGCGCCCATGCTTTGGCTTCTATCCTGTTCCGATTTTTCGTTTTCAGCCTTAAACTTTTCAAGATATTGTTTAAATACTTGAAAAGCGAAAGTGTCTTGAGCCGTATAATCGAATTTCTTGTTACCCATTATATCCGTGCTCTCTACCCTATCAGGCCATCCGTTCTGTCCGTTCTTATAATATTGCTGGATAAGCTCGTCCTTTCCATCTGGAGTTTCCCTAGCGTATGAAATGAAAAAATTACCGGGAGCATATTGATCCCCTTTCTTAGCATGAGCAGGATTTATTACCACCTTACGTTCTAGGTCAATATTAGGCAAGTACCTTACCAGTGACTTCACGTAATTATTAATACCTCCTTTTTGAGTCATCAAAGGAACGTTTATGAAGTAATTCCCATCCTCATCACTTATCTTTATGGATACGTATTTGGCTTTTACCCCATTGAACTCCACTTCTCGCACATTGATATCAGACAAATAACCTTCAATACCGTTCCAGAATACCCTCCAATAAGAAACGGCTCCGGTCTTCTCGTTTATATGCTCCTCGAAACCTTCCTTTGGCTCTCTCGATGACTGATATAATAATCCGCTACCACTTACTTTAAAGTAATGGTTATTACCACTTGATGAATTTTCTCTAACTCCCATTTTATATATTTTTAAATATTAAACAATAACTGATGATGACAAGAAATACTCGTTCTTATTATCCTCCCCATAAATCTTATTGAAATGAGATTTATGATCATGCTCGATAACCACCCTATTACATGAGACGCTTTTTATAATACCAAGATATCTTCCACATAATACGTTACATATAATATCTTCACCATGATGAGACAAAGAAGTAAGTCTTTCCTTACATGATTTACCGGAATACGGGTTCTCTGACATAATACCGCATCCTTTATCGGTAAATATCAACTTGCAATGATCGAACTCATTTACCTTAAGATTGTTTTGGAGGGCTTGGACGAGTAGATTCTTATCAAAGACATAGGTACTTGTTTTGACAAAATGCTCGTCCACGAACCTCCAATTTGGATAATTACCCTCAAAATGGGTCTCATACATATCCATATCAGGCGTAGAGAAATAAGTCTTAGTATCGTCCACTTTTATAGACAACATATCCGATGACTTATTGATATGCTTATCAAGCAATATCGCGGATTCGTTCGATACCGGGATAAACATCTTCTCTACCTTATCCTGATTAGGGATAAAATACCTGTAAATAGTATTTCTATCCGTACTTACTATATTAATATTAATATCATCAATATCAATTACCACATTCTCGATGCATGGATAAAAGTCATCTACCTCCGTATAATCGCTGGCTTTGTTAAGAACCGAAACATAATCGCTCATCTTAACCTTAATTCCTCCATCAAGTATCTTATGTACCTGCGGGAATGTATTGATATCAAAAGCCGGACAACTATACTCACCAGAAGCATAGCAGATCGTTATCTGATCTTTTTTATCTGAAAGCAGTATCGTAATCTCGCAATTCTTCTGTTTTTTCATGAACTTAATAAAAGAGCTTGCCTCTACCAAGAAAGAGAAGTTAGAGTCAGCCTCGACCTCCAATCGCTCTATAACACATACCTTGGCATTTACGGAAGTGATATAAGCCAGATTATTGACAACATCTATCTTAAGATCCTTATAAAGGGAGTTGGAACCGGCGTTCTTAACCACCGTCTCCAGTTTACCCAACTTCTCATTTAATGACTTCGACAAGCACTTTATCAACATAATAAACAACTTTTACATGACATTGCAAATGTAATCATAATTATATTAATACAAATATAATAAATACTTAATAGTATTAAAATAATTTAAACCTACGTCTAATATACTCGGCTATAAGCGTAGCGTCACACATTCCGTCTTGTATCTTAGTAGGTTGCACTCCTTTTCCTGACCATGGTTTCACGAAAGAGACCAAAGGGAAAAGGCGCATGGCGCATCGGATGGAGGTAGCCTTTGTGTCTAACTTCGCCGACGTATACACCCGATCGGCTGTCGTATGAAGCTCCTTCTGCCATGTCTTTGGTTGCACCTCCTCGAACATGAACCTAACATCCGGGTGAGATCCGTATCGCTCCATCATCTCCACCATCATAGCGAATAGGGCGTTCGGTTCCCGGCGTCTCCCGCCAAAGGTGAAGTTGCTGGCGGCCGAGCTGTTGTGGATGCTGTGGACGTCCTCGACGGCGATCGCCAGCGTCCCCCCACCTCCTTCTTTGATTTTATCTGCGGCATCGAGGAAGAAACTTGATATAGCCCTAAGATCTATATCCCCCTTAGCCGATATCCTTGGTGTCATAATTACCTTAACCTCCCCGTTCTCCGGGATCATGGCCAATCCTCCGGTATCTATACCCGGATCTATTCCTATCGCTATATTCATAAAGAGCAGTATTGAATTATTAATCTATCCTCGGTAATATCTTTAATCATATCCATAACATCATCCACAGATATATTGTCATATGATTTATACAAATCCATTACCCCATTAAGTCTTGATCTTACAAAAGATATGTAGGCATCGTGGTAATACTCAATATTCATTATATTCAATCTATCATCCAATTTAATCATTCTTATAGCATATTCTATATTGTCATTATTCGCTATAAGCTTAAAGCTATTAATATAATCAACCACATAATCTTTTGTAATATCACATTTATCTGGGCTTACGTCAATTATCAAGTTGGCCACTATTCTATTCGTGCATTCTATATATCTCCTATTTACTGAATAACATAATCCGTTAGATCTAAGATAATTAAACATAGAGAAATTATAATTATCACACATCATAGATAATATGATAAGCAACACGCACAATTTCTTAAAATCATAATTATCTAATACAAATGATACATATAACTGTTTGGGCTTTTTAGTATATTTATAAATACCATATTTAGGATCATGAACATGGAAATATTTAAGACTATTACGATAGTATGTATTAATATCAACTTCATTTGATAATTCCGTTATATCTGATACATATTTATTCATAAAATCATCACATCCATATAAATGAAATACTATTTCTGACTTATTCAATATCGTATCTTGGCACATATAAAGATCATCCCTTGTTATTTTGCTGACATACCTTTTAGTACCTAATGTGTTTATAAAACAACGTTTATCTATTCCAGATAGTTTTATAAGTCTATCGATATTAATACATGATTCATCATTATCAATTTCAGTTAATATAACATTCCTCTCACTTTCTATAAGATCTTCACTTATATCTGGATATACGATAAAATTATAAGAAAAATCAATACACTTCTTGATATCAACATCAGGCAATGTAAATCCTTTAAATACTAATGATCTAGGATCTGTATATCCATTAAAATCAAAGAATAACTTATCACTAATATCATCATTGCATTTTATTATTATATGTTCATAAAAATGAGATAATCCATTCTTTGATGATAATATAGAACTAATATCAGGTATCTCAGCGCATACGAACCCAATAGGTATATTCATACCGCTATCGTAATAAAAGCATCTACATCCTAGATCTTTTATCAGTCCTGTGTATATTCTCATATCTTGAGCGTATATAATGAATGAAAATCCTCCGGTCTAAACACCTGTATCGAGTTATCCGGATACATACCTATATAATAACCGTAAAAAGCCCGTAGAATGCCGTTTTCTAGTCTTATATCCAAAGTCTTTACCTTGCTACCATCAACCATCACATCAAGTTCCTTGGTTCTTTGGGATATCTTGTCGAACCATTCAGGTATAGGATCAATCCCGTACCTGAATGCGTTTACCGTTGATTTTATCGATATATATGTCCCCATGATCAGATAAGATTACAATCGTCACGTTTAACAACCTTAAAATCACCATTGCGAAGGAATATCGCCACATCAGATCTCGTATACGTAAGAGGTGTATACGATACCAAATGATAAGATGCCTGCCCGACGGCGGGGCGAATCGGTCTCAATACGGCTATGGCTATATCTCCGCCAAGTTCCGTACCACCAGTGACACCCTGTAGGCACATGTATATGAATCCCTCATACTCATATCTCTTCCCGATAAACTCACTCATGGGAATACCTACGAACAAATAGTTTTTCACATCCCCTTTCTTAACCTCGACAGCGTTCTCTACACTGGATGGTATTACGTCTACAAATTTTACTCCGATTGCCATATAATCAAATATTTAATTTAGTTCTTAATTCTTGACACAATTCTTGATTATCTCTCATAATACTTAACGTATTATCCACTCCATTGCCTACCCGGACCTCTCCGTACCAGTACCATGATCCTTTACGGGTAAAGATACCGGTTTCTTCACATAACTTCAAAAGTTCAAGCTCCTTGTCAAATCCTACGCCATAATACAAGGCTGTCTCTGCTATCTGGAAAGGTATAGCTGTCTTGTTCTTCAATACCTTTATCCGAACCTCATGACCGATAGAAGAGCCATCTTCTCCTACAATAACCTTCTTCCTTGACATTTCCATACGAATAGAGGCGTAGAATTTAAGAGCGTTACCACCAGTTGTTACCTTCGGATCACCGTATATTACACCGATCTTCTCCCGATACTGGTTGATGAACACCAGAACACAATCGCTTTTGTTTACGATCCCGGTAAGAACTCTCATAGCTTTTGACATCAACCGGGCTTGTAATCCCATGTTGCTGTCTTCCATATCACCCTCGATCTCCTTCTTCGGGACCAAGTTCGCCACGGAATCCACGACAATGAAGCCTACCCTGCCGGACTCCACCAGCTTGGCCGTGATGTCAATAGCCAGCTCACCGTAGCTTGGCTGGGAGATCAAAAACCGGTTTATATCCAACCCCATTTTCCTAGCGTACTCAATATCAAAAGCGTTCTCCACGTCTATTATAGCTACTAGCTTATCTGGATGTTTTTTCTGGAACTCGATCATACTTAACGTACACATCATAGTCTTGCCACAAGATTCCATCCCGACCAGCTCATGAATCCGGCCTACCGCCCATCCGCCGCCGAGAGCCTTGTCTACCACCAGCGAACCAGTGCTTTCCCTTGGTATGGATATTATAGGCTTATCATCGCCGAAGTTCATTATCGAGCCTTCTCCAAGCTCTTTATTTAAAGATGATACTAATTCATCTACGTCTGAAAAAAGTTCTTTCTTAGCCATTATAATCCAAATTCCTCAAAGTTAAATAAATCCTGTCGCTTCTTTATCATACCCTTACCGATATCAGATATCTTCTCCGGCAGGAACACCCCATCGTTATCATCCACCTTCTCCATGAAATTTGATACATTCTCACTTAACAATATCGCGTTATCATTAGGTACTGATTTTAGATAAAGACCATCAATTGATCTACACCTTGAAAGAGCGGTATATATCTGACCGATCTCAAAAGCCCTACTCATATCAACGAATATATTGTCTAATGTCATCCCCTGAACTTTATGAGAAGTGATAGCGTATCCTAATCTTAACGGATATTGGATGATATAACCACAAGACGTTCCTTCTAAAGATCCATCTACTTGCCTATATTTCATTTTATCCCATTTTTCTTTAGTTATATAAACCTCACTTCCATCGGAAAGCTGAACCGATATAGCGTCATCACATGGGTCTATATCTGTTACTACACCCATAGAACCATTCACATATCCAATACCGTTCCTCGTTATTATAACCTTAGCTCCTACTTTTATTATAAGTTCATCCTCACATGGAGCCGCAGGTTTTTCACCGAATATCTTAGCCTCGAATTTAAATACCTTATTATCTATCTTATCAAGATTAGATTTGTTTATCTCATAAGCCTCCTTATTGGTTGAGCATATTACTATAGTATCATTCATATTCTCAGGGTATATCACCCTTGATTTTAGGATAGATCTAGATTCCTCGGTAATAACCCCACATCTTATATCCTCCAATACAGACAAAAGTTGTGGGTCTTTTTGACGGAATACCTTATCGAAGGTAATTACCGAGAATCCTGAGGCTCTTAATGCCTTTGACGAGAAAAAGAATCGGCTTTCATAATACTTATCAATAAAATCATCAACGGTCACTACAGGAGGTAATTGTGACAGATCGCCGAACATAATCAGCCTAACTCCACCAAAAGGTTCCCTGCTTCGTTTGCATTGTCTAAGTATATCGGCAACCTCATCAAGCAAATCGGGTCTTACCATACTAATCTCATCGATAACGATAGTATCAAGATTCTTGACCTTGCTTTTCATGAACGGACTTACATCAACCTTATTTGATAACATATTCCTCTCTACTGAGGGGATGTAAGGATCGTTTTTTATAGCGAAGAAAGAGTGAATAGTTTGTCCTCCGGCGTTCAGGGCCGCAACACCAGTGGGGGCTACTATAACACATTTACCCAAGAACTTTACGATACGTCTCATGAACGTACTTTTACCACTACCAGCCCTACCGGTAATAAATAGATTCTCCCTAGTGGTGAAAATCTTTTTCAAGGCACGACCTTGCTCCACGTTTTTATCCACCGTCATAATATGACGAAGGAGGTCGTTTTCATTTTTAAAATCTTCTTTTACCATATCTTTTTAGGTTTATGGTACAAAGATACGAATAGTTATAATTAACTATTAAAAATAAATGTGAATAATATATAAATATTAAATTTTATATCTGATACTCAAATCATCCAGCTTTACTCATCTCGGACCCTTTTACCCCTAAAAAGACGTCTTTTATAAAATCTTCGGCGATGATTATATGCATTATCTTTCCTCTGTATGATAGCCTTAGGTGTCCGATAGTTACGTTCTTCCTGTCTTTGGCATTCGCTATTCCATTGTTTTTTTTTACCTCGTCATACAAATCGGATATACTCTTCTTACACATGCCTAAGAACATGCTTATGTATCTGTATATAGTTGACTGAGATATCTCATGCATGCCTATTCCCGCAAGCTTCTTATTCAACTCATTAAGAAGGTATGCTACATTGAACTTAATTGTCTTTCTTTTAGTTACTTTGTATATATGATGTACGTTTCTGGTTCTGGCCCTGAATATTATCTTGGAAAGGATTCTTACCCGATCAAATTTCCGGCTTTTGTTAGCCATATTCCGTCTTTCGTTTGAGCTTAAATTCTTATCCAGACATTTGTATACGGATCTTTTCTTACCTACGAATATTTCTTTCGTATCCTCATTCTTCTTAGCCTTATACGAGTAGATCATGATATCAGATAAAGCTATTCTTATCTCGCCCTCTGCGTAAGCCTTAAGCGTCTTTAGCTGATAGTCTATATCCTCATGGCAGTTCTCTATAACATGTCTGTAGCAGAAATAAGCTATGCCATCGGATAGGATATCTATAAAATCATCGGTATTGATCTCGATACGGTCACGGTAACCATCTCTCATCCTATTTCTTAAAAATACATGCTTCTGTACATTTATGATAGAAAGATAAGCCGTTACCTGCTTACACTTCTTTTCTATAACCATACCGGAACCTCTTATATTATCTTTCTTGTTCGAGTATTTTACGGCCGTAACCTTCTTCCCGTCCTTATTAGTTACAGGTTTGTAATCTACTGGACAGACAAGGAATCCTGCCGGAAGCCTTAGGCATCCAAGCTCATCTTTTTTTGCTTGTATATCTTTTGGGATATATGCTTCGGTAAGAATCTTATCGAAATTTGATTTCATTTTCTGTAAAAGTGCTACCTTTGTCTCCATAATATTTTTTTATTTGCTGCGAATATACAAGTTTCATCAATACGAAACAAGTTATTCGGATGGATGGGTAGCCTGTGAAGGTCGCCCATTTGTTGTTTAAGGAGGGTAGGTAATGTTCGTAAAACGCTGTGCGCGTGAACGATCGTTTTTTCTCAACCTACTTGTTACGCGCGCGTTAATAGGTATATTTATTAAATATAATTAACTCTATAAACATATACTACTTTCTAATATCTCTATCCGTACACAGAACCTCTCCTGACGTCGAGTTCCTGTGTACTCCACTTAAAGTCTCTATTTAATAAAACATTGCTTTTTACCGCCAAGGTATGGTGCCGTCAGGCAGGATACCGCAGGCTAAACCTGGTAGAAGCCGTATCCTATACCGGAAGCCGGTACCCCGGTAGGGGGGATCGGGTGGAGCATAAGCCAAAGAAAAAAAAGCGAGGTCTTGTACGATCGCTCGCGCTCCGGCCTTCCTTGAAACTCCACCGCCGCTCGGAGGCATGTATGGTCTGTGCTCCACTGGCCTCATTGCCGTGTCTTACGGTGGACTTATCTGGCTTTCCTCCGCCACTTCCACCGCCTTTTCCCATTTGGATGTTCTTAAATACATGTTAATCAGCATATATTATGTTGATTATGGCATAATTTCTTGACAACGATATTTTTTTTAAGTAGTTTTGCTGAAAACTAATTTTATATGGCTGAGCAAAGGAAAGCTTTCGTATTTGCGTTGCCTTATGATACTAGACTGGATATGATCCAGCAATTCTTAAGGATATACAACGGCTATCTGGATTCTAAGGGTAAGAGCTTGATTACCGAAAGGACGATAAACTTACTTTCTTTCTACATCAACTACGGATACTCGGATGATACCAGGGCTAAGTACATGGATTGTCATGGACAGAAGGAATCTTACGTCGCTGTCCTGAACAACGAGCTTAAACGTGGGGGTTTTCTGGTGGACAAGAAGAACGGGAACTTCCGTACCCGTGAGCTGTCTATTGAGATGAGAAGCTTACGTAACTATTTTATTCTTGATGGGGAGGGTGATGATACTCGTGTAATGGGATTTGTGTTCAAGAGAAACAAATTGGATATTGATGGGTAGGAATCTTATTTCATTCGATAGGGATATCGTGGATGAGGTGGTAAGAAGATCTGATGGGAAGTTTACCAAACAACAGGTAGAGTGGTGCATGAAAGCATCCGTATCTTACGTCCACCACCTAGCTAGGTATACTGACAATATATCTATCAGAATCCCGTTTATCGGATACGTTGTATGCAATCTCCGAGAGATGCGGGTAAGGCGTGATAAGATACGCCGGATATTTGTCAAGGAAGGTAATCGTTATCCGGATGAAAGGATGCCTATTGAGCTTGATTGTCTGGATAAGAAGATTAAGGCGATAGAGGATATGGAGGGGTTGAAGAACGGAGATCCTCTTATACGTGATAACCATGAGGCCATGTATCAATGTCGGTATGGAATGACATGGGAACAATTACAGGATTTTCAACAAAAACAGTTTAAAAAATAATTATCGTGCAAACAATTGGTAAAGCCCAAGTAATAGCCCAAGCTTGGGAAGACAGTTTATTGGGCAGGATTCCTAAGGATAAGAAAGATTATCCCGAATGGTATAAGAATCGTCTTGAATTATGCAAGAAATGTCCTAAGAACTCTTCTAATATTAGGTTCTTTAAATTGCCGCCTAAGGTATTATTTCATAGATTGATTGGAAGACCGGGATGCTCGTTGTGTGGTTGTTTTATCAAGGAGAAGGCTTGGATGAAGACCGAGGTATGCCCATTGAAGTTCGTGGAAGGAGAGAAAGCCAAATGGAATGCTATGGAGGTGATAACGGCCGATCATAACGATTTTAATATCGAGTGCCCTAACGATTCCTTTGATATAGGACTTACGGATGACGAGAGCGAGTTTTATCTAAATATTTTTAATCAGAAAATAGGTGATAAGATAGAAATCGTGTTATTTATCACCCATAAAGATGGTTTCCATGTCAAGGATCATCATCTTTCATGTGGATGTATAGGAAACGTGTCATATAACAAACATCCTGACAATGAGAATAGAACTATATTTAGGATGACGTTAGATACCTCAAAATATACGGAAGGTCATTTTGAGAAACACCTATCTCTTATCGGTTATACGAAGGACGATCCTGAACGTAATTTCAAACATTTCCCGCTACGTATTATAGGGGAAGCTTATAAGTAAATACTATGCGAAGTCCCGTAAGAAGTAAGATAGATGATCGTATCCATGCCCTTATTGTCATGGAGGTCGGATGCCGTGAGTTGCCTGAATATTCGTTGGGTGATATACTTTACTCCGCTTTAAGGAGGATAGCTAGGGCTAATGGTGGTAATGTCCGCTTCTTGCGGGATGTTAGTACCAGGGATTTATTGAGGTCTATAGACCAAAGCATCAGTGATGAGATTGAATTAAATAATAATGATTATAACGTGTGATTATAATGGAAGAGGATAAGGATATCAAAAAAGAGATCAGGGATTATCTTAAAGAAGAGGCGGATACTCATATAAGGCATTGGATAGCCATAAAGCGTGAGAGCAAGCGTCTGTATAGCGATATTGAAGATAGGACTAAGAAGATAGCCCTTAAATCATCTTCGTTGATAAAAGAGGAGGATTTTGTCGTTCTTCATGAGATGACCCATAAGATACAGATGTTGAATATAGAGGCTGTAAAAGTCAATTCTAGGTTGATGTTCATAATCCAGTTGGCTACCAGCTTCGGTATGGATCTGGATTTAGATACGACATATGCGTCCACCGCCAAGAGCATTATAGAAGACAGAACGTCTGGATTCGTGTTTTATGATGACAAGGAACGTCTTAGATATGCTGACAAGGAGCTTGAGGATATGTTCCATGACATGAGCGTGACGGAAGTAAGTAAGATCGGGGTTGTTCAATCTTATGAGCTTCTTATGAAACAGTATAACGAGTTTAAGGATATGAAAGCCAATGCCACAGGGAAGACGAAAGCCGACGAGTAAGGATGTTGATCGGGTTAATGACAATCTTGAGGTCATATCCAAGGCCGTGGATGATGCCAAGGCTTATATTGATAAGCATCCTTGGGACAAGGAGAAGCCGGAAGATATGGCAAGGGCGTTCGATTTCATATCCAAGTTGATCGATAAGATCAATTCATGGAATGAATCGTATATGGAAAAAAGCGGAATCATGGATGTATATAGGTCTGTAAGCAATGTCCAGAAAAAGGAACGTAAGGGTCAGGTTTCTGGTGGAATCGAGTCTGTTTTAAAGGATATTATAAAATGAGTCTAAGCACGAGTCCAGAATTTTATGTAAACATGAAAAATCCTCCTGTATGGAACGATCTGTTCGGTTGGGAGGATCAGGATGACGATGTTAAGCAGTTCTTTAAAGAAGAGGCTTATAAGGTCAAGTACGGGGTGACTATCAATGGTACGTTCATCCCGCCATGGCTTTATTGGCATGTTAATTTCTTTCCCGTATTCCAGGATCTTCCAAACGGGGAACGTGTGCCAGCGATCAGTCGTTTGCGTGACAATGAATGGTTTTTCGCCGAGATGTACCAACGTGCCCGTCAGGAGAAGAAAGGGTTGGGGATGTTTGGTACTCGTCGTTTTGGCAAGGCTCTTCTGGACTCGGAGCTGATATATACTCCTTATGGACCTAAGAAGATAGGGTTCGCTGATATCGGGGATATCATATATGGCGATGATGGTAAGCTTACGACTGTAGTAGGCGTATATCCTCAAGGGTTCGTTGATATGTATAAGGTTACGTTTGAGGACGGGCGCAGTATAGTATGTTGCGGTCAACATCAGTGGAAGGTTAAATATCATGGTGATTATAAAGTCATGAGCACCATGGGTATCATCCACTCTGACTTCCAGAAGATGACCATAGACATAGGGGAGGCCGTGGATTTCCCCGAGCGGCGGTGGCTGATGTCGCCCCATCTCCTTGGGTCTCTGACCGCCTCTTTCCTTTGTGGATCTACCGACAGGATCTTTGAGTTAAGCAATAAGGAGATGGATGATATTATTTATTCATCCAAAAAACAGAAAGAGTTGTTTATAAGCTCATTCATGAAGATAGCTTGCGGCATAAGTACTGGTGACGATCGTTTTAAGGTCGTTTACAAAAGTGAGTATATTATATCCTTCGTAAGAAGAATATTCTGGTCTATGGGATATTATTGCGTCATGGATGGCGATGATATGTATATATCCAAGACCCATAACAGACTTAGGATATCCGATATAGATTATTACGGGAAGTATAAGGCTACTTGTATTGAGGTAGATAATAAATCTCATCAGTTTCTTACTACCAATTTTGTCGTATCCCATAATACGACCATCATGTCATCACTTCTCCAGATGAACGCTACCATGACGATCGGGCTTAGCCATTCCGTGGTAGGTTTCAGCGATAGCGATTTATCTAATATAGGTGAGTATTGTGAGTATGGTCTTGATCATGTGAATCCTTTTTTCAGGATCAACAGGACCAAGACCGACTGGAGTTCGGGCGTTACATTAGGCAAGAGGATGTCCAATGGCGTACGTGATATCCATGCCATTATCTCTATAGCCAACATCAACATGGGTAGGAAGACCTCCACTCAGAAGACGGCTGGTTTGACACCGGCTACGGCTATTTTCGACGAGGTTGGTAAGGGACCTATCAAGAAGCCGTACACTGCCGCCATGCCTTCCTACGACACGCCTTACGGCTGGCGTCTTAGCCCTATCTTGGCTGGTACTGGTGGTGAGGTAGAATTATCCAAGGACGCTCAAGAAATGTTTTCTGATCCTGAGACCTACAATCTTCTGGTTATGGACTGGGATATTTTAAATCGTAGAGCCATGAAAGGGAAAACATGGAAAGAACGGAAATGGGCGATGTTCGTTCCCGGTCAGATGGCTAACTCCGGTGTTAAGAGAACTATAGGATTGGGCGATTATCTTGGTAAGCCTGATGACAAGAAGCTTAATAAGATCAAGATCGACGCTACTGATTTCGAGGCTAGTACCAATAAACTTAATGAGGAACGGAAGAAACTATCTACAAAAGATAGGGTTGCGTACACTTCTCATACTATGTTCTATCCATTTACGATCGATGACTGTTTTTTAAGCTCATCCCAGAACCTATTTCCGGTCGAGTACGCTATCAAGCATAAGAATGATCTCCTTGAGTCGGGGCAATATAGCGGTATGCTGTGTGATGTCTTTCTTGAGTCAGGTAATAAACTGGGGACTACTAAATCGAATAAGCAACTGGCTGGATTCCCGTTTAGCGGCGGTGTTATTGACGCTCCTGTCCAGATATTCGAGATGCCTCAATCCAATAGGTTTGATGATTTTATTTATGTGGCGGGCCAAGATCCGTATAAGCAGGCCAAGTCTGATACTCCTTCATTGGGATCCTTTTATATATTCAAAAGGCGTGTTGGTATCCGAGATCCTTATGCCTATAGAATAGTTGCCTCTTACGTATCCCGCCCATCATCTATAGACCAATTCTGCCGTACGTGCGAGGTGCTTCAGAAGGGATATGGTGCTATATGTCTTATGGAGAACGCTGACCAGATGTATGAACAATACCTTAACCGGAAGAGCGGCATGCCTGCGTCCTTCTTCTTGTTCGCTGGCGAGGCTATAGCCAATAAGTACGTGAAGGCCGGCTCCCGGCAGAACAGCAAGCTAGGGTTGTACCCTACCCCCGGCAACCAGAACCTGCTCTTCTCCTGCGTGGTGGATTATTGCTGGCAGGATTTCGTTATTGGCTATGATGATAGTACCGGTCTTGATATAACGGTTAAAGGCATTGAGTTGATTGATGATATAGCTCTTTTGGATGAGATAATACAGTATAAGCCCGGATTGAACGTCGATAGGATAATATCCTTCGGGCATGCGTTGGTTCTAGCTAGGTATTTTGATGATAACAATTACATGCCTAAATCGAAGATTGAGGAGATGAATAACGCCCGTAAGGAAGATGCTTATAAACATCATGAGATATATACCTCTGCCTTTGGATCGGTATCTATAGGAGCTTTTAGGTAAATGAATGTCAATTAAACGCCTATCTTTGTTGTAAATAAAATTGAATAATCATGGAAGTGTTTAATAGAGATCATTCGTTTCCAGCAAAAGGAGCGTTATTAGGATTACCTCCTCAGGCTATTTCCACGAAGAAAAAGAACAGAAAATGGAAGGAGGATTGTATGGACGCTCTTGAGACGATAGGGTTGAAACAGTATGATCGTAACCAGATGTACCGTGACTATTATCTGATGGCGGATGGTAAGTTATCTTTTATGGAGATGGCGGATGTTATCCCTCAGTTAAGGAACGTGCAGAAGCTAAGGAGCGATATAAGGATACCTTCTTTCTTGAAACATTATGATATCATAGGTGGTATCGTAAACGCCTTTGAGGGATGGCTGACAAACCTACAGGATAAGTATACGGTTAATGAGGTAGGTGATATGGCTATAAGTGAGTATGAGGATACGATGTCAAACTTACTTCATCGTCATATACAAGAACAGTGGGATATTATCGTCAATCAGCGTCTTGTAGAGGCTGGTCTTGATCCTACGTACAATGAGTTTAACTCTGAGGAGGAGCGTCAGGCTTATGTTCAGCAAATCCAACAGGCCAAGACGTCTATGACCCCTGATGATATCCAGAGGTTCATGAGTACCAGATGGAAGACGCAGGCGGCTGTATGGGGAGATCATACGATCGAGGCTGATCGTAGCCGGTTTTATATGGATGAGCTTGACAGGGAGAATTACAGGGATCGTCTTCTTAGCGGAAAGATGTTCCGGAACCATTTCGTTGGCTTCGACTATTATCGTCCGGAGGTATGGAGTCCGATGGAGGTTTTCCATCCTGATGTGAAATACCCGCAATATGGATCTTATGTAGGCCGTCTTCATTATTACGAGGGTGTTGAGTTGATATCAAGATACGGCCATAAGATGACGGCCAAAGACAAGCGTCGGATTATGGGAGGTGACGATGATTATGAGGGATGGGTATCTAATGACGGTGCTAGGTATGATTGGAAGAAAAAGAAACCGTCTATTACCGGTATGTATGAGAATGAGGTTATTCCATGGAAAGGATACCATGACTATGAGTCTATAGTCGCCGCTGAGGACTATTATGGTGTGCCGATGGGAGAGTACCATACCTTCGGACCTGACGGGGAGGAACACACCCAACCCCGCTTCTTGCCCCGCTTCCATCCCTTTGGATATTTCAACTCCGGTATGGCCGATGGTAAGAGATATGAGATAGACTCTCGCCTTTTTAGGGTTATGGAAGGATATTGGGTATCCATGAAACCGGTATTCTTAATAACTTATATGACAGAGACCGGGATGGTTGATCAGGAACTTGTAACCGATGAGTTGCTCCCGGAATTCTTGGAGAAGAATGGCATAAAGAAAGTAAAGAGGGTTATGGCCGATGCTGTTGGTGATCCTGAGGTGAACACCTATATCTTGGAGTATGTCCCTGAGGTTAGGTTTGGCGTTAAGATCACCGGAGGTAATTTAATGGATAAGCCTATATATATTGGTGGGGATCCAATACCTCATCAGATACATGGTGATAGCAGTCTGTATGATTATGTCATTCCGGTTTCTGGATTTATAGGGTCTAGTCTCGCTGATCGCATACAGCCGTTCCAGATGATGTATAACCTTGCTATGAACCAGCTATACAATAACGCCGAGAAGGAGATCGGTAAGTTCTTCTTAGGCGACTTAGGATTCCTGCCTACGGAATATAAGGATATGATGGACAAGAAGGGTGCTTTAGCTACTTTCATGCAGATCGTGAAGTCCGTTTCGTTTATGGGCGTAGGTGGTAACGATACGAACAATCCTTACCAGAATCCTCAGATGAGTAGCATATATAACCAGTTCGGTGTATATGATCTTACTAATACGGATCAGATAAGATCCCGTATGGAAATGGCTTCTTACGCCTATATGATGGCTTATAGGATGATAGGTATATCCGAGCAAGCGATGGGTCAGTCAACTAGATACGAGAGTTCTACGGGCGTAAAACAGGGAGTTAACGCTACTATGCTACAGACCCAGACTTACTTTAATGATTTCGATGACTTCAAGAAACGGACATTGGATATTCATCTAGCCGTGGCTCAAGTATGCCAGAAGGAAGGATACGATTGGACCGTGATGTACAGGAACAGCGATCTGTCCTTGGCTTACGTCAGTCTTACGGATAATAGCTTGTCGTTACGTCATCTTAATGTTATGGCTGTCTCTAATTCCAAGAAACGTCTGGAATTGGAGAATTTGAAACAATATATATTACAGACAAATACGTTAGGTAATGACTTACTTGATATTACTAGGATGATGAGCGCCAACTCAACGGCTGAGATGAATCAGATCGGAAGGGATGCTAGATCTTACGCCGATCGTGTAAGGCAGGAAGAATACCAGAATCAACAGCGACTTGTCCAGCAGCAAGCTGAGGCCGATCAACAGGCTCGTAATGATGAGCATGAGAAGGATAAGGAACTGGCTTATATCAAGGGCAACTTCGACTTACGAGGTAAGAGCATAATGGCCGCCGGTCAAGCGGCTAGGACCGAGAATAACTCGGAAGGCATGGATTATGTCGAGGCTATGGCTGATAGGGCTTTAAGGGAAAGAGATCTTGATATCAAGGAAGAGAATATGAGAACCAGACAGGCTAACGCCGAGGCTGAGCGAAGATCTCGTGAGGAGATAGAGAAAAGGAAGTTGGAATTAAAGGAAAAGGAGATAGACGCTAGAAACAAACGTTCTGATACAGATAGGTTTACGTCAATAATAAACAAGAATTGATTACAAGTTTTGTAAATATTTTTACAAAATCTGTAATCATTTTGGCGTAAAATTCTGTCATATACTATAATGGGTTTGATTTAATTGGTAATTGGATTAATAATACTTTTGTAAAAAGCAAAAAAGGAAATTGTATGAATGACATGGGTGATTTCGCTAAGGGTTTTAAGACCATGAGTGTCGAGGAACTTTTTTACCGTGGTGACGGTGATGGCGATAAGAATAATATCGAGGGTAAATATGATAAGGATGGTAATCCTATAGGTGATACCAAGGAAGAGCCTGCCGACGGCGGAGCGGCTGACGGTGGCGGGGATAAGGGCGGCGATGCTACCACCCCAGACCCTGATTCCCTTGGCGAAGGAGGTACTGATAATAATGTAGTATCAGTATTTAACGGAAAATCTTTTTTGGAGAAGATGGCCGCTAGAGGTATTATCGATAGTATTGACAACCTTGATATTATGGTAGATGATAAACCGGTCGATCTTTCTACTATCACTAAAGAGGATGATTTACTCGATATAGTGGAGGGATTGATCAAGGATAAGGCTGATGAGTTGTTGAAGGATAAGGTTGATACCGGTTCTATGTCTGACTTTATGAAGAAGATGATAGAGGTGGATAAGGCCGGTGGTAACGTTGGCCAACTATTAAGCCAATATCAGAACATTCAGGCGCCGTTGGATAACCTTGATATGAGCAACAAGAATGATCAGCTTGCGGTCATCCAGCATTATTATAAGATGTTGGGTATGCCGGAAGACGAGATAAAGGATAATATGGAGATGATGATCGGCAAGGGCGATGAGTTTATTGAGTCCAAGGCCAATAAGTTCCATGATATCCTGAAAAAGGAGATGGATAACCTTATCGAGGAGGAGAAGAAAAAATCCGAGAAAAGGAAACAGGAGTTGATTGAGCAGATGAAGATCTATAAGAAAGGTCTTAAGACGTCTATAAGCTCAGGATTCCAGTTGACCGACACGATGATAGGTAAGGCTGTCGATTTCGTTACCAAGCCGATAGACAATCAAGGCCATACGGCTATAGATAAAGCTTATTCGGAGGCTATCAAGAATCCGGACATGGCCGCTGATCTGGCTTTGTTTTTGATGAATAAGGACGAGTTCCTTAAACAGAAGACTAACAAGGCTAAGATGGAGGTCAATAAGAAGACCATCACTCTTCTTTCTGGCAATAAGGGAGGAAAGCAAAATAAGAATAATATTGATAATGATACTATAGAAGCTAACTTCCTTGATCTGAGTGGATCAAAGAGTGTATAACATTAAAAGATAGATAATTATGAATCCTTTTTTAACAAAAAGTTTCCCGGCTACCGTGAATGGCGATAACGTTATCGCCTTCACCGATGCCAAGAACTATAAGACATCGCTCGTAGAGCATAACTTAGGCTCATTGGCGAGCTGGTATTACGAGGATCCTGACAAGAATCATTTGGGTCTGTTGAACTTGTTCTCTAATATCGCTAACTATCCTGTCCCGATGTATATGGGTATGATTAATAACGGCGCTACGATCTCCGTTAACGGTATTGGAGCTTCTTTCCGTTATGATTTACCTGTTACAAAGACATTCGCTGTCGTTACGGCTGAGGATACTTCAGGTCATCATCCAAAACCGGGTATTGACGGTGGTTTGTTTGATATCGTTTTGAATACCTCTGAGTTTACGGCTCATGATGTCATTACCTATGACGCCGCTAACGGCTGTAATATCCTTATCTCAGGTGAGATACCGTCTAAGACAGAAGGCGACTTGACACGTTATTGGTGTCGTGTTATCGGTGGTAAGGCTAAATACTTCCCTAAAGAGAAACTACGTCCTGGTATCCGTTATTGGAGGATCGGTCATGCTCTTGGTGAGTACAGTACTCAGTTCACCAAGGTATCTGTAGCTGACAAGGCCGGTTCCATGACTTGTGAGTTCCGTTTAGGAAACCACCGTGGTGTTGAGGGTGAGACAACTATGTACGCTGGTATGAAGTCCATGCGGGCCGCTCAGAATAGCACTTCAGAGTTCGTGGAGACCGCTCTTCGTCGTATGAATGCTATGAGAAGCGAGTATGAGGGCAATATTCCTGATTTGGCTATTATCGGTAGGACGGTTAATGGTAGGCTTGATTTACGTACGGCTAAGGTAGCGTCCACGCTGGAGGTATTCTGTATGGCTGAGTTGGTTAAGCTGGAAGCTAGACAGTTGATGTGGCAAGAAGGTGGTATTATCATGGATCAAAATGGTCCTATCCATTTAAATGAGGGTATCTACCGTCAGCTTCGCCGTGGTTATACTATCTACTATAGCCGCCCGATGGGTATTACCAAGGATACTCTTATGGCTGCTGCCGCTTATATTTTCCGTGGTCGTCAAGATCTTCCTATTACGGAGCGTAAGATTAAGTTCAAGGTAGGAGCTATGGCTATGGTCAACTTAGAGAAGTTGATTAGAGAGGCTTTCTTTACTACGTTGAGTAATTTGAGCTGGGGTATGGGTAGTGACCGTATGTTGCCTTCTAATCCTATCTCTGGTACTAATGATGCTATGATTTTAGGTCCGGTTCAGGTTAAGGGCGCTTTCCTTCCTGGCATCGGAAATGTAGAGTTCGAGCACGATCCTTCTTTGGATTACGCTGACATGACAGATCGTAGCGAGTTGGTGAATGGCATGTATCCTAGATCCTCTTATTCTTGTATTATCGAGAATATCACTGACGCTGGATCGACTAACGCGTATTCCGCTATTCCTAATACGGCTAACGCTAAGTTGGGTAATATGAATAACAACGTATTCTATATCAAACCAGAAGGCGTAAGCATGTGGTGGGGTTATGAATACGGTCGTTGGGCGCACAAAGCTAACGGTAATGAGATCGTATCATCCTTGCCGGGCATGAAAGAGCAATTCTGGTGCCACTCAGCTTCAGCGGCTTGGGTTATGGATAACAGCAAGTTCTTGATCATCGAGCTTCAACCGAACTACTTCGGCTAAGTTTTTTTCATATATGTAATTTGGTTTTTAGAGGGGAGGATATTCCTCTCCTCTTTTTTAAGTAACGCAAAAAGGAAATGAAAGATATTTTAAAATCAAAGAAGGTATTGGTCGAGGTAAACGGCTTCAATATCATGTCAGATACCTTGTATGAGGTAGTAGGTAAACACGACGGAAGCGCTCCGCAGGCCTTCCAAGATGCCAATATAGCCAAGGCTCCGTTCCCGGAGAATGCTACTCACGTATGTTGCCCGTGGGATGATTTCTCAGAAGTTTACAATACCGGTTTTTATCCAAGATCAAGATGTTATAATGGCATTGATAAGGATGAGGTTGATAAGTTGGTTGATCAGCGTGTCAATAATATAATGAAGCCTTTTGAGAATATTTCCCAGAAGGATCTTTCCCAGACCAATTTCGAGTTTTGGGATGATGCTAAAGACAAGATCTATATGGGTAAGGTTTATAACACGGCTAATACCGTTGAGTTATTTTATTTATATCTGGCTGTATTTTCTGGCATGTTGACTCCTCAGGAAATGGATGGTGATCCTATTTTCATGAACTCCATGTTCTGTTTCATTGAGAAAGACAACGCCAAGGATTTCGTTCAGCAACGTGAGATCAATAAGATGAATATCAGCTATAAGTTCATCAACGCCCTTAAGGAAGGTGGCAAGGAACGTCAAGCTGTCATCGACCTTCTTCTGTACATCGGCATCGTGACCCGTCCTGATTTCACGGAGGATGATTATTACACCGGATCACTATCAAACTGGATGAACGAGAAGAAGACCAACATCGATTATCTGCTTGATATTTTGGATCGTTCATTGGAGGGTGATTTCAAGGAAGTTCTTGAGTTCTATCGTATCATAAACGTCCTTCAACGTAACGGTCGTATTAACATGACTCCATCCGGCTTGCAATATAATGGTCAGATCATAGGCCCTGACACCCGTACGTCCGCCGAGTTTTTGGCTACCAAGAAAGATCTTATCAGTGTAAAGGCTAATGTCTTGGATGAGTACGAGGAACTTATGTCTATTTCTAATATAGACGATAAGACCAAGAAGGTTAAGGATGTCAAGAAGAAGGAAGACGTAGGGGAAGGGGATAAGGAGGAATAACGATGACGATCCAAGAAGCGTATCTAAGGTCTTTGCAGAAGAATGAGCAGAATCTCGCCAATGGCGGGATTAAGCTTGATCCAGGAAGGTTCGTGCTTTTGTTCAATGAGGCTCAGGATAGGTTGATAAGATACTATCTTAATAGGAAGGATGATGAGACCATCCGATCTATACAAACTCTTCTGGTATACTGGAAATCGCTTAATAAGATCAATCATATTGATGACCCCGAATCGACATCATTCGGTCTTCCTGATGATTATTTATGGTTCTCAAATATAAAAGGAGCGTTTTCTTATAATGGATGTGAGGTTGGAGATTTTGTCATATGGGAGGCTAAGAACGAGAATGTCCATGAGCTTCTTGGGGATGATAATAATAAACCTTCTTTTGACTATCGGGAAACGTTCTACACCATAGGTGACGGGAAGGTCGTGGTGTATGAGGACGGCTTCCGCACAGACGAGGTTAGGATGACCTACTACCGGAATCCGGTACGGGTGGATCTGGCCGGGTACATCAACGCCGCCGGCGAGCGGTCCACGGACATCGACCCTGAGCTGCCCGATCCTTTGGTGGAGGAGATTCTGGATATGGTCGCCAAGCAATTCAACCTTAACGAGAATGAACTAAGTAGATATAGGATGGATAAGGACAACGTGGCTTCCTTTAAATAAACACCGTTAGTTTGATCATTAAGCCTACTCGGAAACGGGTAGGCTTTTTATTTTACATAAAATGTAAACATTATATTATGTCGTATACTCACGACCTTATTTTATTGCGGTGATGTTGTTTATGATTATGTTTGCGTTAGGTAAATGATTTTTAAATTAAAAAATTGATAATATGTTGCACAGACCGCAAGACCGGGTACTTTTCGTACCCCCGCACGCTAAGATGGTGGATGTTGACTCCATCTTCTTAAAGGAAGGACAGATCGGTATTTATGATACCAGAGATACTTCCGAGAACGGTTGCAAGGCCGTAATTGACTTTACCGGTAAGCCTCGTAATGATAAGCGTTATGAGATCCGTATCGGTCGTAATGAACAAGCGGCTTCCCGCTCTATATATGATAAGGATTTTTCCACGCCTTTGTTCTCGTTGAATGAGATCACCGAGATTTACGCTTCTTGGCCGAAGAAAGATCATGCTTATGTCGATGATGTTATCTTAGGATACAACGGTGTGTCTGATGACACGGCTTTCTCCGTATCCAAGGGCGACCGTATCGCTATCCGCTTGATTCTCGCCGGCAGGGCTTTCGAGCTTCTTGGTTATGAGGGAGGTCGTATTGAGATCAATGACGCTATCCTTTTGGATGATTGTGATAATACTCCAAATCAATGCGAGGAGTGCGATCCTTGCGAGGAGGTTGATTTGTTGCCAGCCGTCCTGAAATGTATCGAGAGGATGAAGAACCAGCCTATCGCTGGTGGTGGTAAGGTATCTGATTATATTGATATCACTCCGGTTACAAGATGTACTAACGAGGCCACGGAGCCTGAGACGGAGGACGTGAACTTCTATTGTATGGAGGTTTGCGATACTGGTGATGACCTGGCCTTGGCTGAGGTTCGTGCCCAGTACCCGGGATTGAAGATCGTTCGTGAGAGCATCAACGGCAGCATGTCACGTTATAAGGTGATGAAGAAAGGGGCTAAGCCTAATGACTATACTCAACGTCTGATCTCTATCATGAAAGGATGCGAGGAATGCCCGCCTAGCTATACTGAGGTTAAGGGCGGATACCTGTATTCCATTTCATTGGAGGATGACGGCGTTGATATGTCTACTACGGTAGAGTCTTTACCTAATGTGGTAGCTGATACGGTTAATAAGATGAGCCAGATCAAGGGATCAGGTTTGTATATTGCCGCTACTTCCAAGAAATTGACGGATGAGGAGATCTCTACTTTCGTGGAGGCTAATCCTACGGCTATTATCTACTATGTGGCTAAGACATCCGATATGTGCGAGAATCCTACGGTTCGTACCGCTTCATGGTCAGCTTGTGGTTCTTGCAAGGTATCCACCGAGAAGTATTATATCACGATCCCGGATGATGAGTGCGGAAACAGTGCTTTGGAGGAAATCAAACAGGCTTTCCCGGAACTGGAGATCACTGACTACGGTACTCCTGCGGCTTGCCAGCATAGCTTCCAGACAACGGTATATACTAACATGTTGTGTGATGAGTGCGACAAGGTGTTCGAGGGATTCTTCACCAGCAAGGCTCCGGCGTCCTACCGCAACCGTATGTGGAAGAAACTGGAATCGGCTCAGGAACTTGGCACTAACTGCAAGTGCGGTATCCGTTTCCGTGGCAAGGAAATGTTATTATCTCCGTCAGAGTGCTTGATGGATAAAATGACTTATGTAGAGGATAGCGTTGAGATCGTTGGCGCTAGCGGTGGTTATCCTGATTCTCTTGATGAGGGATCCCCCATTTGGTGGGATCAGCTTCACTTCGAGAGATTGTCCAGCAAAGCCCCGCGCACTCATGTTGGCGGCAATATGATGGATGATGAGTTGAAGGGTTACGCTCATTTCAACGGCTTCCCGAAACATCAGGACTTCATGGGACGGACATTCATGAACGAATACAGCCGTGTTGAACAAACAGCCCAATATGTGGACTTCCAGATCACGATTAATCCTCATAGATACTCTCAAGGATTCGGTAAGTATCTCGCCGATGATCCGGTTAATTTGATATTACGTGTACGCTATGGTGCTCATGAGGGTGTTCAGGAGATGATTAACATGATCGGTGCTGCCGCTGGTCTTGGCCCGGCCATCGTAACCGAGCCGAAATAAAGAACCTTTTTTGCGTTCATATATTTCCTAAAGGGGAGAGATTCATTTCTCTTCCCTTTTTTGTTATCTTTGAGGCAGTAGAATTAAAATATGATATTATGTCTGCGATAAATGAGTATTTAAAGAGACTTGCTTCCATCTTCGGTAGCATGGGTTTCTCCGTTCCGCCAGATGACTTCTCAGGTGTTGTCATAGACGGAAAGACGTATCCGGTCATGATGAGGAATGACGGGTGTTACGTGTACTTCGATGATAAAGGAGTAAAGAGACTTGTAAGCGAGGTCCCTAAAAAGGACTATCAGTTCATTAACATCAAGGACGCCCGTGTGTCGATCGTCAACCAATGTTATCGTACTCCGGGAGGTCAGGTAGAGGCTCGTATCCATACCTATATGAATAATAAGGGTGAGATATTGGCCGAGAAGATATTTATCATCAACTCTTCAGATGTTGATACGCCTATTGGTACGGAATTGGATAAGATCCCTGCCGAGTGGGTGGCTATAGATTGTAGTATAGCGGAGATGACCGATCGGGAGTTGATATTCGTAAGTAAATGTTATGCCACGGAAGGAGGCAAGGTTCAGATAGAGGGCGTAGAGTCGGTTGATCCCCGCCTGAACCCGGAGGTGTCTCATTATGAGGTGGTGAATACGACTGACGATAGTAACCCTATTGGAACGAAGTATAATGCCATACCTGATACGTGGAGGCGTATAGTATGTGATTTTCCGGACATGACCCAAAGGGAGATAATACCGGTGCTTAAATGCTTTGATACCGGGACCGGAAGGGTACAGATAGAGGGGTATAAGATATTTGATTACGAGATGGGTACCAGAAAGGAATGGTATCGCGTCAAGCAAAGTACCGATCCTGAGAATCCGGTAGGTGAGTTTATCACCAGCATAAGCGATGACTGGGTTGAGGTCGTTTGTGACTTCACGGATATGGAGGATCGTGATATTGAGGTAACTATAGAATGTTATAAGACACCGGCCGGTAAGGTGAAGCTGGAGGTTCTTACGTCATGGGACGGGAATATAGGAGTTAGGGATAAGAGTTATAAAGTCCTGGAGACTACCGATCCGTCACAACCTGAGGGCGCCAGCTTCAGTTCCTTGCCAGACACTTGGATAAGGGTAGTCTGTGATTTTGACGATATGGAGGAGAGAGATATCAAATCCTATATAGAGTGTTATGACAGCGGTAGCGGAAACGTTAAACTTCGAAGGATGGTGTCGTATGACTCCAAGATAAAGGCCAGATACACACGTTTCGAGGTAGTGGACTCCGATAACGCAGACTTTGTCCCAGGAGCCGCCCTAGCTACCCTCCCCGACGGATTCTCTTTGGTTCCTTGTGATTTCGTTGACTTTGAGGATAGAATGCTTCAGTCAAGGAAAGAATGCTATAATACAGATAAAGGTCGTGTACAGGTATTAAGAATAACGTCTTATGATGGAGATATAGATATAAGGGGCGCTGTTTATGTCGTTACACGATCTGAGAATCCCGATATTCTCGTGGATAGGATATATAATGCCATACCTGGAGGATGGGATCGCATGGTGTGCGAGATGGAGGATATGGAGGATCGTGATATCGAGTCTTTCGTGGAATGTTATGATAGCGGTGAGGGTAATGTCAAGGTAAGGAGAGTCGTGTCTTATGATGCCAAGGCAAACGAGCGCCACGTCCGCTACGAGGTACTGGATTCGGATAACGGCGGTTTCGCCCCGGGACAGCGGATATCCACCCTGCCTACCGGATGGTCTTTGGTGTCTTGTGATTTCACGGATATGGAAGACAGAATGCCTATTGATATCGAGGAATGTTATAGGACATCAAACGGGAGCATACGTATGAGACATGTGGTGTCTTATGATGGTGATCTTGGGAAAAGAAACCAGTTCTGGGAGATTGTGGACTCGTCTGATAACGGATATGGTCTAGGGGATAGGATGAATAGCATCCCATCGGTTTTTATCCGTGAAAGGTGTGCCATAGAAAGGTTGGATGATCGTATTACCAGAAGTGCGATAGAATGTTACTCGACTCCAGGAGGATCGGTAAGAATTAAATCCACTTACGTTATCAACCCTTTAAATCATATTAGGTCGTATAATCATCATGTATTGAGTTCTACGGATAATGATATCAAGATTGGTACTCAATATATCTCTTTGCCATCTAATTTTACTCGTATCGAATGCGAGGAGCCGGATTACATGGATCGGCTTATAGATACTACCGAGACCTGTTATGATACCGGCAATGGTACGGTAAAGATCAGGAGGCAAGAGTCTCTTAACGGTAATCTTGATCTCAAGACATTTGATTATAAGATCGTAGAGTCTACTGATCCAGCATATAGATTAAATACTACACCTACGCAATCTGTTATAGACGGATGGACCGTTATTAGCTGTGATCTCAATATCATGGATGTAGATGATTGTTATGAGATCGGGGGGCATAAGATCCATCTAAAGGGCTTTAGGACGGTCAATCCTGCATTGCAGGATATTAAGTCCAAGCTTTATGTGGTATATTCAGATCATCCGGATTACGGTGTTGGAGATGAGTTGTCTTCTATTCCTGATGGGGCTAAGGTCACGATATGCGATTACGCTGATAAAAGCCAAAGACATATGGTTCCGGTGCGAGAGTGCTATGAGGTAGCCGATGGCCGGTTCTATGTGGAGGGAAGTCGGTTGGTGGATAACGATATGGTCGTTGAGCGGACGTCGTTAACGGTGATGGAGTCATCCTCTCCTACCTACCCGGTAGGTACGACACTGACCTCCATCCCCGATGGCGCTACTATCGTGGCTTGTTTATGTCAAACCTGTTAATCTGAATGGCTATGGTTAAAGTATGTAATGATTATTTTATGATTGACGCCTTAGCTGGAGGTCAGGTCATAAGAAAAAGGAAATATCGTCGTGAGAATACGATGATAGGATATAAGTGGTATGATTATAACGGGGTCGAGGTTTCCGACCCCACAGAAATATCTCGTCTTGATGGACTGGCTACTAAGCATCAGCGTGTGGATGAGGCTTATGATGACCATGCTATTTTCATGTCTTCAACCAACTACGTTAACAGCGTTTTCGGTATGCCTATGGACAAGCATATGGTTGTCGTTGAATGGAGACCGGATAGCGATAAAGGTTTTGTCACCATGGCTCATGACGAGGGTCTTGACGGGGATAGCTATTATATAGTTATTATCAACACCGGAGATAAGCAGGCTACGATCTACACCCCCGTAGATCCTGAGGATCCAAAGGATGGGACTTCCCGTGCGGTTGATGGCGATAACGTCCCCGTTGGTGGATCATATGTCTCTATATCCCCCAAGCAAGTAGAGAGGATAAGGGTTACTTTCCGTGACGGTAAATGGTATTATGAGTTAGTCGCAAAGACATATCCTAGTAATACTGGAGGTGTTAAGATTGGAGATGTCGATTTTGTGACTTTTAGGTATTTATGGGAATCAAGCTCTGGAAGGGATTTGGATACTATGACGGAAGCCCTTAATTCTAATGTTCCCACCATAGATAATCTTGCTGTAGGTTGGTCTGGCCCCGGAAATGGAGATAGCTCTGTTAGGGAAGTCCTTAAATGGGGTGGTGATAATACAGGATCCGGTAAGGAATGTGTTTGGATGTCGGTGAAGGATTTAAGGGCTAAGTATTATGATGTCCTACCTGAAGAGACGTATTTTATGGCCTACGCTACATGGTTTGGATCTAAAGGCACGGGTAAATGCTCTTTTGAGCTTGTCGGATACAAGGGAGGTACGATGAGCCAAGATGGATATAATTTTATAAATACCGGTGGATCTGTAGTATATCAGAATACATATGATTTTGTATGTAATACCCATAAAGGAGCCGGATCGTATAAGACATCTTACGAGAAAGTAGCTCGTATTACTTACAATAAGCTAATTAATGAGGTGTATATGTCTATTGGAGAGGCTATAGACCAGGAAGATGATTATGATAAACTAGAGAGGGAGGTTGATAATATAAAGAAAAGACTTGATGACATCGAGGATGAGCTGGATGTCGTAAGACGTATAGCTGAGGGTAAGAATACGGCTTATATATTCGATACTGTCAAGGCTATGAACGACTGGTTGGCCATACCGGAGAACACGGCTAAGCTCCGTGTTGGCGATAGTTTTTGGATTCGCGAGTCGGATGTCCCCGATTATTGGTGGGATGGGAATCAAGCTCTAGAGCAGGAAGGCCCTAAGGTTGACTTACCTCCTTATTATACGAAAGACGAGATTAACGATATTGTTGATGATATTAATCAGAAGATAGAGGATAAGAGTATGTCGATTATCTTCGATACCTATATCCAAATGAAATCTTTCGTAGACGATCCTACTAACGCCGATAAGCTTAAGGAAGGTACCATCTTGTTGATACGAGATAAAAACGTACCTGATTATTATTACGATGGTGCTGGGATAGTCAAGATGGAGGCTGACGTAGAGCAATGTCTTTATATTACTTTAGCTAATAAGCCTACGGAAAGCACTATAAGTTATACCCAAGATCGGGAGGTAACTAATTTCGCTCCGGGAGCTATAGCTAGGTGGATTGACGCTGACGGGAATAATGTGTTTTATAAGCTTGTAGAGATAGTAGGTGGTAAGGCTAAGTGGATCACCCTTATCGATACTAAATACGGTAATGTGACGCTACAGAGTACTTACGACAAGAATTATGAGATCGTAAATATCGTATCTGGGTCTAGGTTACAGGCTATAAATAGCGAGAAGAATGATATCAAGTTTGTTAATAGCGCTACGGGTAACGTGACTGTCGTGTTGAATGGTACTGTATCAGGGGGAGCCAAGAAGCTGGTGAGTATGCTGGCGGTGAACGAGGTAGTCTTGACCCCAGGAGCGGCGGTGTCGTTTACCCGGAACGGTGATGAGTTCGTGCTCACGGAGTTGTTTGGCATTACTATCTTCCCAGATCTGGCGGATGCCAATCGTGAGGGTGAGTGGGTCATGAGCGTAGGCGCAACTGGTAAACCGATCCTTATGGAGGTAAAGGAGATGCGTAAGTGGGATGAGAGCATAACCAAGGAGCTTACAATAGATGAGCTTAACGAGAAGTTCCCTAACGTGGATATCGGATTCGCTGTCGTATGCAAGACCATCAACAAGGTATATGAGATGGTTAACGGATACAAGGAATGGGTGTCTTATGATATAACCTCAATTAGTTGATATGGGATTTTTAGTAGGATATGATACGGCCCTGTCCTCGGTGACGTTTTATGTTAACGAGGATAGGTTCCCTTGTTATAATGGGAAGGATGCTGATTATGTGCCTGATCCGATAGTAGATTATGATGCTTTTAATCGTAATCTCAGGTTCTCGGCAAACAATCCAGGATTCGTGGACGTCGATTGGGGTGACGGGACAAAGGATCAATACCCTTTGGTCAAGATATCTGACGGTAGTTATAGGATAGTATTCAGGTCTTTAGATATTGAGTACAAAAAGAATCCTGACGATACTACATGGTGGTATAGGAAGGAGGATGGATCTCAGTATATACCGGTTCCTCCACATAAGTATAGCGATATCAGGCGTAGGGAGGTTACGATGAGGTTCTCTAACGTAATCGATGGGGAGTTCAATATGGAGGGTATTGTCCTCCATGAGTTTCCTGTAGTTAATCTACCTAATATAACTTATTTGGCTATGGTCAGGTCCGTTTTAAAAAATGGAGATATCCCATATGACAGGATAAGCAAGAGCGTTAATCTTCGTAATATACATATGGGGTCTTTTTCTCACCCTGGTGTTTGGTATAATTGGCCGGAGGGGTTTTTAAAAATGAAAAGATTGAAGTATTTTGGGTGTAATTCCGTTTTTAATTTCGCTGATAATCCTGATTCTAATTGGAGAAGATTCTCTGAATGGAAGAATCTTACTGAATTTAACTTCAACTGGTGTAACATCCCTTCTTATGATCCGGCTTTTAATTCTATTCCAGCAAAAGGTATAAACATTATAAGCAATTGGAATAATATACCTGTATTTGATGAGGTGGATAAGGTTGGAGATGATAAGACAGGCGTTACTTTTATGGGTAGTGGTAGCTCATGGAAACAAGATCTAGTAGAAGGTAAGTTGAATAAGATTCAGGGCACGTATTGTAATTCAGACACGGTACCGGTAGACGATCTCCCAGATTGGTTGTATGAGGTAAGGGAATTTAGGATATGGACTTTGCGTGATGGTGGTAGATTTATAAATACGCAGGAGAGGGCTGATACGTTCGTTAACACGTTTTATGATAAGATAATGTCGTGGAGTTATATAACGATGTCACAGACGGCTTCTGACGGTAACAGGAATCAGTTTTATAAACTTACCTTAGATTTATATACTTCCGCAGATCCTACCAACAAGAGACCATCTGGCGTTTATCAAGCCCCTGAGGGGTTTGTTAAGGGTGTTAGCAACGGTAATCCTACGACGCCTATGGAGAAGGTGTATGTGCTTACCAATAACTACGGGCAGACATGGGTCTTGGCCCCTGCCCCGGCTTCTAAGGCCGCTCTTACGAGGGCAAGGCGGGCTGGGAAGGCTAGGATTACCCCGTTTGTCCTTGGCGTAAAGGACGGCCATGTATCCGTGTTCGGCGGAGATGTATTGGATGATAATATGAGTAAGTATAATTTCGCTGACAAATACGAGGCTATAGATATCTGTAACGATCTGGGATTGGACAGTTCACCGGTTGTCGAGTATTTCAGGAGAATAGAGGAGGGAGAGGTATGAGGCTGATATGTAAGGATACGAATAAAGGGTCTATAACCTTTTTTACTAAGGGTAAATACGCTTTTAGGGGCGTTAACAGGAATGATACTACTGATGATGTTCCTGATCCTATATTGGATGGTAATAATTATAATGAGACTATAGAATTTTATTCTAATGCTCCCGGCATGTGCGAGGTTGATTGGGGAGATGGGAGTAAAGAGCAATTCCCTTTTGTAAGGGCTAGGAGTGGATCTATATATGGTCAATACAGGTTGATGTTCAGGAGAAGGAATATAAGTTATCGTAAGAATCCAGACAGTCATCCATGGTGGTTTTACAAAGAGGATGGGAGTGAGTATGTTCCCGCCCCCAATCATGCTTATGATGATGGCATGGATAAGGAGCGTGTGATATCCATGTCTTTTACCAATGATGTTACGATGATGGAATCCCATAGGATTATGATGGTAGGTTTCCCTATACTTGATATGCCTAGCCTTATCAATATAATTATAAGTATTCCTGGGGATCGTACCATAACAGATATACCAAAGGATAGGATAATGAGATCGGTAAATATAGAGCGTATAACATTAAGTGAGTTTGGTGTGGATACGTTGACGTCCATCCCGGAGGATTGGAATAGACTAACTAAATTGAAAGGTCTGAATTTGTCCATGTCTATTGACTTTAGTGATACCGAAGCTTCCAATATAAGGAAATTCCCTTCCATGTGGCCTAATTTGGAGATATTGCATTTAGCTGGTGGAAGGGTAAGGTTATATCCTAAGGAATGGTTATCATTCAATAATTTAAAAGAATTGTATTTAAGTCCTGGTTATACCACATCATCGTTTGATCCTAACACATGCCCGGCTATGGATGAGGTGGATAAGATAAATTCTAGTTTAAAGATTTTCGATCATATAAATAGATGGTATGGATCTGTCGTGAGTTGGCATCCGTATATGAGCGGTAAGGGATTGGGAAACATTGAGCGTATCGACGCTTCACACAGTCATAGTAATATAGATGTAAGTAATCTCCCGGATTATATATATGAGATGAGGTCTATGAATAGCTTTTATATGTATCGCAGCTTGTCAACCCAAGTTCGATGTGATACGTTTATATCGACATTATATGAGAGGGTGATGGGGTTTGATTATCTCACTATGTCTTCCTCTGCTTCCGATGGCAAAAGAAATCAGTTTTATGGATTGTATCTAAGTATGTATTCAACTTTCTATCCTGATGATAAAAGACCTAGTGGCGTATTACAGGCTCCCTCTGGTTTTATAAAGGGTCAGTCTAATGGCTCTCCGTCGAATCCTATGGAGATGGTTTATGTGCTTATGAATAATTATGGATGGAGGTTTAGTATGGCACCAGAGGCTTCGGTGTTAAGGTCAATACGATCTTCTGATATTGACACGAGGTCGTATAAGCCATATAAGCTTATTGTATTTGACGATGGGCGTACCTTTGTAGGCAATGGAGATGTTTTAGCTCATGATACGGATAAGGTATTATCGTTTGGGGGTCAACCAGAAGGGGAGTATTTGTGTGATTCTATGGGATTGGACAGGAATGTTATTGTAGAATATTTTAACAAGATAGGTAATGGCTAAGACATTATATAAATATGAGGCATCATCCAACAAGTTCGTGTGGTTCACCACATGGGATAGGGCACTTAGAAATTATTATACCGATGATTATAATTATGTACCCGATCCTGTCGTTGGTAATCCATATAATACGTTTGTTGAGTTTAGATCCAGAAAGCCCGGTATGGCTAATGTGGATTGGGGGGATGGAATAAAGGAGCAGTTTCCTATGACCAAGGTTCAAGGGAATGATAATTATCGTATTATATTCCGTTCTTTGGCAATACAACATAGGAAAAATCCCAATACTACGTGGTGGTTCAGGAAGGAGGATGGATCGCAATACGTACCTATAGATAATCATGCTTACGCTGATGGGAGGAGGGACGTACAACGGGCTGTGTCGATAGATTTTACTTGTGATATTTATTATGCCAATATCCAAGTTTGCAAGATGACATCTTTTCCGATTGTGGATATACCAGGACTTGAGTTTTTGGTCGTATCCCATACGCTGTATGTTAATGACGGTATACCTGTAGACAAGTTGTCAAGATCCAAAAAGTTAATTTATATCGATCTTCAAAATGTAGGGCAAAGAATGACCGTAATTCCTGAGGCTATAACCAGTAAGACAGAGGTATATTATTTAAATATGTTTAATATGCTTGATCTTAGGGATATAGAATCTAGCGGGATAAGGAATATAAAGAATATGAAAAATCTTCAAACCCTTGAATTGTCTTCATGTTATTTGGATAGGTATATAAAGGAGTTTAATGATCTTCCTAAATTAACTTCGTTGATAATACATCCTGGCCCTTCTGATATGTGGAATTATTTTGATATAAATACCCTCCCTTTTTTCGAGGTAGATAAGATAAATCCTAACATTACTAATTTTAATTTTTTAAATGACTGGGTAAGTGGAGAAAGGAGGACGGGTTGGAATGATGATAATATGTCGGGTAGAGGATTGGATCATCTTACAGGTTTTTCCGTCTATCATAGTAATAGTATTAGAGTGGATAAGCTGCCAGATTATATTTATGAGATGAGGTCTATTACATGGTTTGTGATTAATTATTCCACTCATAGCCAAAAAAGATCAGATGATTTCGTAAACTCCTTCTACGACCTTGTTGTAGGATGGGATCAGATTACCATGGCATCCGTGGCCAAAGATGGGGAAAGAAATCAGTTTTATGGACTTGCGGTTTCTATGTATGGTAGTCAATATCCTAACGAGAATCAGCGTCCTTCCGGCACGGAGCAGGCCCCAGAGGGATTCGTGAAAGGCTCGTCCAACGGGTCTCCCGCTACACCTATGGAGAAGATATATGTGCTAAAAAATAACTACGCCCAGAGATGGACGATTAAACCAGAATAATATTATGAATATCAATATTTTAAAACTAAATTGGGGGGGGGTAAAATCCTATTTGCCTTATGATGAGAAGAAGGATGTTACCCAAAAGGAAGGTAATAGAGGTATTCGAGGAATTATCTCCTCAGGATAATGGATATTGGACGGTTCCTGATGGGGTCTATGAGGTTGAGTTCGCGTTGGTCGCCGGAGGTCTTAATGGAGAATATTCCGATATATATAATGCCGGGAGTGGAGGTAACGGAGGTGGTGTACTGACTGGGACTATATCCGTAAATCCAGGTGTTACATATAGGGTGGTTGTAGGAAATATAGGTGGTGATAGTATATTCGGTATATATCAGGCTATTGCCGGTAAAGGTGGAAGAGGCGGATATGGAGTTGAAGGGGATGGTTATGATCCTTCCCCGGGAAATCCAGGGCAAGATGGATCATATGTTTTTAATAATAAGTATCCTGATCGTTATCCTTATCCTATGGGCGCTGGTGGTGGATCGGGAGCTTATACAAGAGGATGGGATAAAGGCTTTTTATCCGGAGGTAAAGGTGGCAATCACGGAGGAGGTGATGGGGCTGGAGCTGAGGATACTGAGGGTGTTACTATTAATGGCGAAAATGGAGGTAATGCCACTTATTATGGTGGTGGTGGTGGAGGAGCCTCTAAAGCTTCTAGTAGTGGGGCTACGAGCGGTCGAGGAGGATCAGGTTATCGTGGTATTATTATTTTGCATTATTTAAAAAACGGATAATATGGATAGAAATAGTATTATAAAAGAACTAGGTTCGTATTTTGATATAGTGGAATTAGTATGTCCTCATACATATAATAAGTGGAAGGACAGATCGTGGCAGTTTCTTGATACAGCGTTTCTCCATAATCTTCTTATATTACGGAGGGATATAATCAAACAGCCTATGTATTGTAATAACTGGGATAAGCAAGGGCAGTTTTCCCAACGTGGTCTTAGATGCAACATCTGTCAGATAGTTAAGGATAAGAAAGATGTTTATCTATCCGCTCATGTGTTGGGTAAGGCTGGTGATTTTGATATCAAGTCGATGACGGCGGAACAGGCTAGAGGCTTGATCTTGGATCATCAAGATATGTTACCATATCATTTCCGGCTTGAAGGGAAGGTGGATTGGTTGCATTTTGATAGCCTTGATACTAGGAACGGTATACACGCCGTGGTGTTTTAGGTACTTAATGGTATAGTAGTTAACTTTGCGAGTAGGGTATAAAATGAAAGACAAAGACATGATAGAGCGAGTAGGGGCTTTGTGGAATATTGCGCTTGCGTATGGTGCCTCTTGTTGGGCTTATTTCCAGCCGGTACACCATTTATTAATTGTATTACTTATAGTATTAATAGCTAATTTTTTAGCTAGGTTAGCGCAAAGCATAAGGGGCTGGAAGCTCCGACGGAGTCGTAGAAGAAGGTTTAGTTTTAAGAGATGGTTTAGGGAGGTCAGGTTTACTGATATTCTTAAGGAGTTCGCTTTGTCCTGTTTTATAGTAATGACATTATGTGTTATATATAAGACGTTATACCCGATCGAGGAGGAGGCTAGCATGATACTTACCGTTACCAAATATGGGGTGTATATAGCTCTTGTTGGATATGTTATGCTTTTCCTGAATACGATAGGGGATGCTTTTGCTGACGCTTATCTGGTTAAGGTGTTCAAGGCTGTATTCAATAGGATAAACGTATTCAAGATGTTTGGCTTCTCTAAAAACATACCTGATGAGACGTTTGACGATATAAAGAAAATTGCGGATGATGAGGTTAAGGATAAGTCTTAGGGCTGTTTTTTGTTTAGGTCTGTCGTTGTTCCTGTCCTCTTGCGGAAGTAGGAGGCAGGTTAGCGACACGTCTATTGATAGCCGGCTAATAAGCAGGATAGAGACGATGATAGATGAGGCCATGGATCGGAGGATTGTAGAGATCAAGACATCTGATCTTAATGCTGATATCGTTATAACTGAGAGGAAATTCGATACGGGCAAGGATGTTGATCCTGCCACGGGGGAACGGCCGGTGTCCTCGCAGACAGATGCCCATATTGTCATTGGCCGGCGGGACAGCACGGTGACAGCCGATTCCCTTGGAGTTAATAAGACAAGGAATGATATAAAGGATCTGGATAATAAGACAAATATCAAATCTAAGGACGTAGATGATAGGAAGGAATCAAGATGGCCTATAGTGTGGATAGTAGCTGGTATCTTGATGATATTGTTGGTATTGGTGTATATATTGAAGAAGACAAAGATTTTGTAATTATATATCATAAAAAAAGGGCTATGATCTCTCACCGCCCCTTCTCTAATTAGTTTTTAAAGGATATGCAAATAGCATAGAGGTCAGTCCCGGATTCGAACCGAGGTATATGGTTTTGCAGACCACCGACTAAACCACTCATCCAACCGACCATGACGCGAATATATCCATTTTTTTTGATAACATATTCGTCCATCATTATTTTCGGATCTATTTTTCAAGATTCGTCTTTATAGTTATCTTTGTGAAAAAGAAATACGAATGAATCAGATCAATATCATACCGAAGATAATTCATGATAAGTTCGCCGCTAGGATTATCATGGATGATTACGATATAGAGAAACCTATCGTTATTACTGTCGTGGCTAGACGTAACGATGGTGAGTATAATACCCAGATATTGACATACCCGACATCGGGCGTTGATTATGAGGGTAATGTAAGGATGGTGTTTTTCGATGTTGCTAGGTCTCATGTTTGCCAGATAACATCGGTGTTTATCAACGGTCATGAGGTCAAGACATATTATACCGATATCCCGGATCTTGATATGCAAGCTCGTTATGACGATAGCTTGTGCCGGTACGATAAGAAGGTTAATATGAATGATATTAGGCTGTCGTTTCAGGTGCTAGAGACACGTGATCCCAAGGTGCTTCAGGTATTGGATGAGTCCGAGTGGGGGCTGCTGGAGGATAGGAAGGCGATCATCGAGATCACTACGCCGGGCATGTCTGACCCCGTTACGTTGTTTCTTGGCAAGAATCAGGTCAATACCTTTACCAGTTTAACACTAGGTCTCAATTGCTTTAATTACGATGATTGTAATGTCAAGTACCTTGACCTACCTGATGGTATATATGATATCAAGATCATAGGTAGCCCTTCTACTTACAACTTCAGTCGCAAGTATCTTAAGACGGATCTTATACGCAGGCGTCTTGATCGGCTATGGATTAAGACTGATATCCTATGCGAGGACAAGGATAAGGATCTTATAAATAAGATACAGGAGATGGAGACACTTATGGTCGTAGCGGAGGCTAACGTTAGGTTGGACAATATAGAGGCCGCTCATGAGATTATTGACCGTGTCGGAGAGCTTCTTGAGATGGCTACCAATTGCGTGGATTGTTAAATAAAAAATATAGCTATGGGTTGTAATACTTGTAAGGAAAAGGCGTTAAGGGTCGAGAGAGAAAGGATTGAGAGAAGTATGATGAATCGTCCTTCTTCTACCGTTGTTAGCGATAGGGAATATGCTTCTAGAAGCACCGCTGGATGTATGGTTATGCAAGATCCGTTGCAGACCATGGAGCGTGACGTGGTTAGTATATATAAGCAAGTTCGTACCAAGGGTGATGGCGTTGGCGTATCTTATCTTAATATGCAGAAAAAGATCCGTGAGTGGATCAAGAACCTGCCGTATGGATGCCCGCCTGACGAGGAGGTACAGGAAATGAGAAAGGAGATTCTCGATGGGCGCGCAGAGCATATCAAACCTTGATAGAATAGATCTATGTAAGGTCGTAGACGAATGGCTGTCTTGTCAATGGAGTGGATACATGAGGTATCATAGGTACAGGATCGGGAATAAGCCTGATGTATCTTATTGGGGCAAGATAATTCGTCTGCAAAGATCATTATGCGATAATGATTGCGGGTTATGCCCGGATGAGGTAAGATTGTTAAAGGAACGTATTAACAAATTGTTGGCATGAGAAAGTATAATTGTTCACATATAACCCCGTCCACTTGCGTACCTTACGAGGGTGATCTACCAGAGTGGTCAAAGCATAAGGACTCTGATGAGTGCGTTATGATCTCTGACGTGATAGAGGAGATATATGAGGAGCTTACCCGTATCAGGGAGGCTATAGATGTCCGGGATCTTGGTGAGTCTTGTGTTAAGATAAATGGCGATAAGACCGTAGCTAAAATCCTTTACGCTATTGAGGATAAGATCTGCAATGGGTGATTAATGTCCTGATTTTGGGATATTAAAAATAGCCAATCGGTTTGTGTTTATCATCCCGATTGGCTATTTTTGTATGTCCACTGACTCTCACGAGGGAGTGGACATAAAGTAATTAATTATTAACTTCAAAATTAGATTAAAAAATGAAGACGGTAAATGTTTTGACAAGAAAAATGGGTGATTTTAACGTTTTTCAAAGAACTAGTGATGGTTATTTTGATGCCAACAGTTTACTTAAGCAATGGAATGATAATCCCGATAGCACGAGAAGACGGCTTGATGATTTTATGAATAGTGGTAGAACTAAGGAATTTATTAGTGCTTTATCTGAAGATGAAAGCCATAGGAGAAAAATCGACATTGGTGATAATCAATTAGTTATAAAAGTAAAAGGTAAGACAACTAAGCATGGTAAAACTCCTGATAAGGTGTGGATGCATCCTCTGTTGTTTATAAAATTTGCCATGTGGATAAATCCTAGATTCGAAGTTCAGGTGTTGAGATTTGTACATGATCAACTTATAGATTACAGGGATAAGGCTGGTGATGCTTACAAGAGGATGTCTTCCGCTTTATCTAAAATAATTGAATCTTCAAGACTAAGAGATAAAATACAAGATTTGGCCAGATCCGTAAATATTATTGTCTATGGCCTTCATGAGACTATGATAAGAAACTCTGTTGGCGAGGAGGCCAAGGCTAAAGAATTGATGGAGCTGGAGATTGATATAGCCAAGATGATTGAGTTTGGATATATAACTACCGAGGAGCAATTAAGAGATTATCTATATAAGGTTTTGAGAAGCAAAAAGGCTCTTCCTTTGTAATTTGATTTTAAATTGTATCTTTGTGACAAAGTGAATGACAATGGTATACGGTAACAAAGAAATAGTTCGGACGTTCACCAAAAACAACCCGCCTGCCGGGTACGTGGGCGGCTCTGTTGACTACCGGGTCCCGGCCAACGTCTATTTTGGCGATACGCAGGAGGAGGCTGACAGCAAGGCTGAGGATGATATTAAAGCCAACGGTCAGGACTACGCCAACACATATGCCGACATAATACCGTCCGTATGGTATAATGATCAGGTATGCGATGAGTTTATTAAGAACAATTGCGTAAGCGGTAAGGGATCTAAGGAACAGGTATGTGTAGAGAAAGGTAGGTTTGTCTCTTACGTATCCAAGAAAGATGCCAATGATAAGGCTAGGGTGGAGCTTGGGCGGATCGGGCAGGGGGAGGCCAACTCCGTCGGGGCTTGCTGCGAGGACTGGGCCTCACATCCTCTTCGTGGCTTATTTTATAAGAACGATTGCGAGGCTGGCAAATCAGGCAAGGAAGGTATTGTATATGAATTACCAGCTGGAGCTGTCATATCCGATATCTCCCAGATAGACGCCGATACGTTAGCCTATAGGAAGTTCATGAAAGAAGGTCAGGAGAAGGCTAACGCCGAGGGTAGTTGTTCACCTGTATTCTATAATACGAAGATCGGTGATTGGTTCGAGAAGATATGTCCGTTCGGATATAAGTCCGGTAAAGTATATTACTCTATCAAAGCCAACAGGTTTAGGTCATGGATATCGGTTGAGGATGCCAACGCCAAGGCTCGTGAGGTCTTGATGGTAGAGGGGCAGGAACATGCTGATCTTAATCTTGAGTGCGAGAAATGGATTGATAATATCGATCAAGAAGATCAGTGTTATTGGTGATAATGCCTTTTTTTGTTTTTCCATAATTTATAGATTAGTGTTTGGAGGTAGCGGCTTATGGTCTCTACCTCCTATTGTTTCATACGTCTCGTTGTCTTATAATCAAACCAAATAAGTATCTTTGCTAAAAACATTAATATTATTAATATGTGTAATACAGGTGGTTGTTGTCATGATCATTCACGGGAACGTCCCGAAGAGTGTTGTCATGGCGTTAAGATAGATAGGTTTCTTAACAAATGCCCTAACGATCCTTGTGATCCTTGCGATCGGGATTGTCAGGAAGAACCTTGTGTTGGTTATGGATGTCCTATAACCTTGTATGATAAATGCGTCTTGTACTCAGGCGATGAGTTGGTAGCGGATGGTATAGAGAAAGGTACTGATATGTCTGTTGTTATAGACTCATTGAGGCGTATTATAGCGTCTAGGGATAAGCAGATAGATTTATACCATCGTGAGGTTCTGGATTTGAGGAAGATTATAAACGAGCTTGTCAACGCCGGTGGTAGCGGCGGGGATAGCGGAACTGAAGAGGAGGTTTGGTGATGAACGGTTGCAACAAAAAACAATATAGGCCTACTGTAGACGACACGAAAGTACCGTGCTCTACGTACATGAGTACCGATTGTATTTACCCCGGTGATAAGGTACGTGTGGAATCATTGGGATTATCCCCTAATTGCGATATGTCCGATACCCTTAACGCTATGATAAAGGCTATACGGGATAGGGATGCTGAGATACTTGAATTAAGAAGAATGATCAACAAATTGATTTGATATGAGAAATAATTGTAATCCATGTAAGCCGGAATATAGACCTGGGGACGAGTGTAGTATCTACAGTTCCAATATCATATATGACGGTCAGTCGTTCCCTGAGGCAGACATCAGGAACGGTGATGGCATGAATAGCGTAATCGAGTCTCTGGTAAGGAAGCTGGTTGCCGTATCTGGCGCCACGGCGTCCATCCAACGTGACTCGTTCAAGGGTGTTCAGGCTGTCAGGTTAAGATACGAGCCGTTGAATGTGCTCAGCGTTACCTATTGTGGTACTATCGTCCCTAATGACGGATATGTCGTTTCTGGTAGGTCCGTTAAGTTTAAGAAGAAATATTGCATGGGTGATGAGTTCACTGATGTTAATATCGTATATACTACATTGAATAGTAATATTTTAAATACTTCTTGTTATGGCTAAGAGAGTGTACGATACGGTCTTGGCTTCCGAGTGTGACGGTTGGGTATGTGGTGAGATCCTCAAGAAAGGATCTATCCCGGTAGATAGGTTAGAGCTTGATTCTTTATCAGAGGCCGTAAGGGAGCTTATAGAGCGTTTTTTTGAGGAGGGATGGTTGCCGGATATGATCTGTGATCTTGGTTGTGGAGGCGCCAGCGTATTTGAGATTAAGCCTACTAACTTCGAGTATCCTCCTGAGGGTGGAGAGAAGATCCTTGAGATTATTGTCGGCAAGAGTGATAAATGGACTATAACGCAAGCGGATTGATATGGCTAGTAATTTAAAAGATATTCTTGCCAAGATCGAGCAAGGCTCCTCATGGGTGTCCTACGACAAGATTTCCGGTACCGGCCCCGACAAGGTGGCTATTAAGGTAGAGCCGGGATGGATGGGTAGGTTGCCTAGGGAGACTTACGTAGCGGTCGAGAAAGGCAAGGTTACGAAGCTCGCTACCATAACCCAGAAGGGCATGGAGCGGGTAAGCGTGGATCCTACCAGTATCATGTTCGATATGGAGGGCGGGACGGCGGTCATCAACGCCAAGCTTAACTCCGCCTCGGTCAAGGCCTCCTGTCTTACCCTTGGTGGCTCGGTGAGCAAGTCTTATATAGTCTCCATGAACGTGAATGGCTTATCCATGAAGGTCCCGGAAGAGGATAGCAGATATATAGTGTACGCCGATCCTGAGGATCCCGGAGCCACTGATTTGTATGAGGCTAGCTTTGTCATAGCTATGCCTAAGAATATGGATAACGAACAGCATCATGAGATGTTTGTCTTGAACGGTAAGGTTGTTAATATCAATCAACAACCTAATGATATACCTTATATCATACTTGATCATGACTTCGATAACGTGACTAGCGAGAACGGTCAGGTTATTATAGATATCAAGTCCAATACTGAGTATGATATCGAGCTGGTATGTTGCACTTGCGGTGATGGTAGTGAGCCGGAGCCGGAACCACCCTTCAACGTGGATCCGCAAAGGTTGACGTTTAATAAGGATGGTGATACCCAAATCGTGAGGGTAGAGGCCGGAGATGATGTTTCATGGAGAATAACTGAAGGATAATATGGCAAGGGAAATAGATAAGAATTGTGTCGAGGGTAATTGCTTTGCCATTAACGACAAGAGCCATGGGGTAGGCGATAATAAGCTTAATATCGTATACAAGGCTAATTATACCGGTCAGATCTGTACGGCTAAGTTCCGTATAACGTCAAAGGACGGTAATATTGTCAAGGAGTATATGATAGCTCAGGACGCCAAGCCCGTTTATTATAATATCAAGATGGTTCAGCCGTTCACTAAGGACGACTGTCTGGCCAACCAGCATGGATCGGTGGTGTTGTATACGGTCGAGGAAAGGACTTACAAGTCGTTTATCTCGCAGGAGGACGCAGACGCCAAGGCTATGGAGGATATAGCCCTGAACGGTCAGAAATACGCCAACGAGCATGGTGAGTGTATAACTGATATCTGGTATAACGAGGAGCAGAGAAAGACGTTTATACGTAATAATTGCGATAAGTTCAGTGACGGTCAGGAATATGTTTATATCATTCCTGAGGGAAAGTACGTATCTTCCATCTCTCAGGAGGACGCCGATAGGAAGGCTATTGAGGATATTGAGAAGAACGGTCAACAACAAGCCAATTTGGAGGGTGAGTGTAAGCCTAAGGAGAATATCTATTATGGTAAGTTTAGCAAGACCTTTACCCGTAACAATTGTGATTCCACCCAATACGGTACGGATGTGGTTGTTAACGAGACGATGGTTACGGGAGACTTCAGATCCATCGTGTCTCAGGAAGACGCTAATAGCCTAGCAAGGGCTGCTGTCGAGGCTCAAGGTCAGGATATAGCGAATATCAAGGGTAACTGTGAGAAGATACCGGTATTTACCGGATCGTACTCCAAGGTATTCCAGAGAACCAACTGCCCTGAGGGTTCTACTCCTGTTGACTTCACTGTGGACGAGAAGATGTGTTCTGGATATCCGTTCACTTCTACGGTATCGCAGGATGCCGCCAACAAGCTGGCGCAGGACGCTGTCGAGGCGCAAGGTCAGGCTATCACCAACGAGCGTGGCGACTGTCAGACTAACGTATACTATAACGTAAGGATGGAGAAGACAGTCACGAGAAATAATTGTGATGAGTTCCATATCGGTCAACCTTATACTTATGTCGTTTCCGCCGGTAAGTACTTCTCTATTATCTCCCAGAAGGACGCTGATGATAAGGCTAAGGCTGATCTTGAGGCTAACGCCCAGCAACAAGCCAACCTAGAAGGTGAGTGTAAGGAGAAGACGATCTACTACGGTAGGTATAATAAGGAGTTCACTCGTAATAACTGTGATGAGACTCAATACGGTACTAAGGTTGTCGTGGATGAGACTATGGTGACAGGAGATTTCAGGTCTACCGTATCTCAGGAAGACGCCAACAATAAGGCTAAGGCCGCCGTCGAGGCTCAAGGTCAGGATGTGGCTAACGTGAAAGGTAAGTGCGAGAAGGTGCCTGTATATACCGGTACTTATACACGTACGTTTACCCGTAACAATTGTGGTGCTGGCACTGGTGGTACTTATACGGTAAATGATAGGATGGTTGACGGTTATCCGTTCACGTCTACCGTATCACAGGAGGATGCCAACAACAAGGCCAAGGCCGCCGTTGACGCCCAAGGACAGGCTCTTGCCAATATCCACGCCCTTTGTACGTACACCGGCCGTGCTTCCTTGGAGTTCACGAGAAACAACTGTGGTGAGTGTAAGATCGGATCTAAGGTGACAATCACCCAAGATATGGTAGAAGGACACCCATTCCAGTCTAACGACTCCCAGACCGCCGCTGACGCTATGGCTATGACCGCCGTACAGGCTCAAGGGCAGGCTTTGGCTAACACCAAGGGTACTTGCTCTAACGCTACTATGTATACCGGTAGGGCTAGCTTCGAGTTCACTAAGAGCAATTGTGGAGCTAATCAGATAGGAGATCCGTTCACCGTGACACAAGATATGGTGGAAGGTCATCCGTTCCAGTCTTGCGTATCACAGGATGAGGCTAACTTAGTCGCTATGGCCGCTGTCATGAATCAAGGTCAGAAGATCGCCGATGAGCGTGGTACTTGCCATGAGGCTCCTAAGTACACCGGTCATTATAGCGAGGCGTTTGAGAAGAATAATTGTCCGTCTGGTCTTATCCCGTCTTCAGTTACCGTTACTGAGGCTGACGTGACCGGAGGTCCGTTCTACTCATACGAGAGCCAGTTCGCCGCCGATGAGCTAGCCAAGGCCGCTGTCAAGGCGCAAGGTCAGGCTATAGCCAACGATCGTGGTACTTGCGACGAACTGAAGATATATGTAGGTAATTATAGCAAGGAGTTCACTCCTAAGTGTCCTACTTGTCAGTATGCAGATCCTATCACCGTAACCCCGGATCTTATGGGTCAGTTCTTCACCTCAACCCGTTCTCAGGAAGAGGCAGACGCTTTGGCTAAGGCCTATATCGACAGAATGGGTCAGGCGTTCGTTAACAAGAACTATGATGATACGTGCCATACGAAGACCGAGCAACCGGTATGGGAGACTATAGAGACCGTATGTAAGGACTGTATCTCTCAATTACATCAACGTAATACCAATACCTGCTACACTGATCCTGATAATCAAGAGCGGTATATAGCTGGTGGTAATAATACATGTTTCTGGTTTGGTACGGCATCCAAGGCCTTTACCCGTCAATGTGCGGATGGTGGAGTTGGAAGCTCTGTTACCGTAACTCAGAATGATGTTACGGATCCAAGTCCTAGCTCTGATGGTAAGTTTAAGTCATGTATATCCCAAGCTGACGCTAACGCCAAGGCATTGGCCGCCGTGAACTCTCAGGGTCAGGCCGTGGCTAACTCGAAGGGTACTTGTACGTGGACAGGAAGCTATACCGGACAGGTTAGGAAGAACAATTGCGCTGACGGCGGCGTGGGCGACATGGTATCCGTAAGTAGCAGCAAGCTTCCGGGACACCCGTACACCTCCACCGTTTCCTTGGCTGACGCCAACAAGAAGGCTGAGAACGCGGTTCGTGGATCTGATGGTCAGGCTTACGCCAATAAGAATGGAGGATGTACATGGACTTACGTGGCAAGCCGTGACTTCTATAGGAACAATTGCGCCGGAAGCGGGGTTGGTCAGAGAATAACAGTGACCTCTACGCAGGTTAACGGCGGTACGCCTATCACCAGCAAGGTTTCTTTGGCTGATGCCAGAAGCAAGGCCGAGCAGATCTTAGACCAGAAGGGACAGGATTACGCTAACCAACATGGAACTTGTGTATGGACCGGTACTGGAAGCGCTACATTTTATAAGGATAATTGTGGTACATGTAAACATGGTGTCGCTCTATCCGTTCCTTATAGCGCCTTAGGGTTGTCAGCGTTGACATCTACCGTATCTCAGGCGGATGCCGACAGCAAGGTTCAAAACGCTTTCAAGAATGATACGGCGACTAAGACCGCCGCTCAGGCTTACGCTAACAAGAATGGTGATTGCGCCGATGACGATGATACCCCATCTTATGATGATTGGAATTATTATTGTAGTGGATGCGATTATCGTAGGAGTAGGAATCAGACCAATCCTTGTTCTTCAGCCTCAGATCAAGATGAGTTGGTTGAGTCCGATTCAAGGTCTTGTGGATGCGGATGTGATAATACATACCATATGGATAATAGTAGGTGTAATAATGGTAATAGCGAGGAGCATTATTCTAGCGAGTGCGATCCTACGGGATATTGGCAGAAAGGTGGCGAGCATTGTTGTAATCCACATGACTACACTATCTATACCAATGAGGTATGTAAGGGATGTTCGGGTAGTTGTGGTGACGTGTGCGCTCCTAGCAGCCCTATGAAGGTTGTTTCTGCCGGAGAATATTGCAGGAGCACGGCTCAAGATGCGTCTAGCGCCGCTTATGATGCTTATTCTAGCGCTAAGGAGGCTCTTCAGATTCTTGTTAATGCTAAAACATGCCCTCAAATGGTATGTAATGATTATGTAGAGGCTACCGCTACCAAGCAAGGTTGTCCGTCTAACTGTACGGCTCCGACGGCTTCCGCTTACTGGGTTTCTGGCGGAAACAATGGCGCTTGGTGTGAGTGTAATGGTGATAAGGCCGCACTTACCGCCGCAGCACAGGCTTCAGCTAACGCACTCGCACAGGAAAAAGCCAATGCGATGAAATGTGATTGCCCGCCAACTAAAAACTGGTCAGCCAATGCTTATGCCGATGGCGATCCCTGCAGCGGCGCTCCTTCGGGCACTTCAGCGCTAAGAGTAATGGTCGAGATTACGTATAGTAATGAATGTACTACGCAGAAGAGTTTGACGGTAACAGCCTCAAGCTCAGGGACTACTATCGGGAGTACGACAGTAACTATACCTACTGGATCAGGCACTAAAAAGGCCACGATATCTTTTGATCGTGGATATCCATGTAATTCTATCAATATAAGAGGAAGAGCTGGTGGTCAATGTTAAGAGTCTGATATATAATAAAAAGGAGAGGCTAATTAACCTCTCCTTTTTTTATTATGCCTCTTTAATAAGAAGCTGATATTGTTATAGATCCAGGTGGACAATCGGCGGAGAAAAACTCGGTAGAGCTAAAACTGCCATTACAAGTTAAGTTAACTCTCTGGGTATGGTAATCCCCGTTAGAGCAACTAAATGTGACAGTAGCTTGTTTTGAGTTACATTCACTTCCGCTACAATTACTGCTGCTATCCTGAACCTCGTACTTGACTCCTGGTGGAGACGTGTATGTCTCTGTTATGTAAGCTGAAACCCTTCTAGTACATTCCGGCTCCGGGCAATCACATTCCATCGCATTGGCTTTTTCCTGTGCGAGTGCGTTAGCTGAAGCCTGTGCTGCGGCGGTAAATTGGAGCTTCATTAGTATTATTTATTTTATTATCAATTTAAATAGCTAATATTGTAACAGTAATATTAAAATATAGTGTTATGGCTTGCAGTAAGAAAAAGAAAATGGCTAATGGAGGCAAGGTCTCCGAGAAAAAGAAACCTCAATTGAAATGTGGAGGCAAGGTTAAGAAAAAGAAGTAACAACCGGAGGGGTATATCCCCTCCTCAGTATTTAGCATATGAAAAATTCAGAATTTGTATCTAGAATCATAAATGATATGAACTCCATCAATAAGGACGCTCATGTCAGTAGGAGATGGATATTATCCATAGGAAGACAAAAGGCAAGATCATATATAGCCCAGAAGTATGCTGATGGAACCTTGTTCGGCGAGGAATCACTGTATACTCATATCAATTGCATGGAGATGGAGAGGGTTCGGAAAATTGATTGTTGTTTTGATGAGTTTAAACTATGCAGGATACTTATGAGATCCAAGAAAAGATTGCCCGATATGATATATACCCGTATAGGTCCGGCTATCATCAAAGTATCAAACATCATGGATGATATTATATTTACCTCCATATCGTTAAGAAAATACGCTAACAACAAGGAACGTAAATACGGGAATATAGATCAATACTATTATTATGTCAATGATGGTTATATCTATATACCAGATATTAACATAGAGGCTATAAATGTTGATCTTATAACTCTCGACAGAAAAGCGGCGTTAGAGCTAGGGGGATGTGGAGCTGAAAAAGATAAGCCATGTACATCTCAATGGGATTATGATTTCATATGCCCAGACAAACTTCTTGAATATGTGGTTTCCGAAACATTAAGGGAAACTGTAACCAAATTGCAGATCCCTACGGATGAGAACCCGGATATGGATATTAATAAGAAAACACAAAAAAATTCAATAACATGAATCTAATAAGATCAATAATCAATTTCTTTGGTTTCAATGACGCCATAGTTGACGGTATAGGCGAAAGAGGGATGATAGACAGCTCTATTATAAGATATAATGAGGTGCACGATATGTATGACAAGATTATAAAAGATCTGGGAGATATGTCAGCTTACGTATCCAAAGGTTATATCTATGATAAGATAAAGGAAAGAACAGGATTAAGCACCAGACATATTAGTAGGATATTAAATCATACTAAGAGAAAAGATCTTAGATTCATATAAATGTGTTTATCTTCTCAGTACAGGCTTCATCTAATGCTCTGGATCAGGATAAAGTCAATCCGATGGTACCTCTTACGCTAATGGCTTGGCGCAGGCCGATAGATGCGATTGTCCAAAGAATGGAACTATAGGGATAAGTGTTACGTCAAGAACCACATGTGAGTTCCAAAGTGGTATAGTTGATTATATCGGTCCAGATGTTGGATCTATCGGACTCGGCCCTGATGGAGGTACAGCAACATTATCACCAGGAACATATTCTCTGACATTTAGTGATTGTACTTGTAGAGATGGATGTGGATATGATCACTCATGCGTAGGAAGGGTAACTCCATGAAGTGTTACCGTATCCGCAGGTGGATCAGTAAACGCCACTGTTATAGTTGATAGTTAATAGTCAATAAAAAGGAGAGGCTAACTAACCTCTCCTTTTTATTGTATATACATTATCAGCATTGTCCACCTGTGGTACAAGCCGCATGCGCCGTTCCTGGTCTTATGGCCGCTTGAAAACACATTCTACCACTAGTAGATCCACTACCAGTACCTATCGTAATCATAGTACTGGTGGTCATCTCCATACCCGTGGAGGTATTCGCTTCCGCTCCTCCTGTCACTGTTATGGTTTTGCTGGAACCACACGGGTTACTGTATTCCACAGTAAAGTTAATACAACTTCCGCTTTCACTGTAGTCTACCACGTTGGCGCTCCACGTTTGTGGGCAATCACATTCCATCGCATTGGCTTTTTCCTGTGCGAGTGCGTTAGCTGAAGCCTGTGCTGCGGCGGTAAGTGCGGCCTTATCACCATTACACTCACACCAAAACTTATCAAATATTTCTTGAATAAGGATGAAATTATTATATTTGCGACATGAAAACAAAGTCATTTAAAATACTTGATCAATACTTTCTTCGATTCTATAGATCTATTATGTCTAAGAACGGGAAAAGGAGGAAGCATACGATCGTGGATAAGAATGATATCCTTGAGTGCCAGTCGTTGATCTGGAAAGTCATACGTGATAGGTATCTGGAGGATGAGGGAGGGGTTTATATAAACAACATCGGTTATCTATGTCATAAGATTAATCCTAACCGCAAGATATATCTGAATAAACTTACCGGTACTATTAATAGGCGTGGGACGGGTGGATATTCTTACGTCCATACATGTATTGATTTTATGCCTCGGAACAAGTATTTCCATCTCTATATTTCTCCGGCGTTGAACAGGGAGTGTAGGTTGGCTATGGAATCAGGTAGGAGGTATAAGTTCTTGTACCGGGAGGTTGAGTCGGAGAGTAAGGTATTTGGAGTTAAATGGGTTTATAAGCTGTAGAAGTTTTTGTGATCCAGTTAGCCCGTGAGGGTAGACTGGATTTTTTTTGTATCACGGATTCAAATACATATCTTTGTGCAAAAGACTTAAATATGACTATAAAAGGGCTATTGGCCGAGATCAAGGCCGATTTACATAAATACGATGATAGCGGGGCTATAGATACCTCGTCTGTTTATAGATGGGCTGAGATCGCCTTGAAAAGGTTCGGGGGTGTTATAGCAGTCATGTCAGAGGCGGTTGTCAAGACCAGTAATAAACAGGCGGTATTGCCTTCTGATTTTTTCGACATGCTTGACGCCTATAGGTGTGAGCCTCTTGTCTGTGAGATTCCGGGGGGCGATAAGGCTAAGGCTGACCTCCAACACGAGATCGGCTGGGTCGAGCGCACCGAGCGTGGGTTCCGTTGGAACTCCTGCACCGAGTGCTGTAAGGAGGAGTTTGAGAAGACGATCACGGAGAAGCTATATATCGGGTCTCACGAGGTTCGCTTCCATTACCATCACCCCGTAAGGTTGTCTATAGGTCGTGGGTTGAGACGTGATTGCGCTTCCGACAAGTATCGGGATAAATATGCTTGGGATAATTATGATATAACTATATCTGGCAATACTATGTATACTGGGTTTGATGGATTTATTTACATCATATATCGTGCTACACCCAAGGATGATGACGGTCTCCCGTATATACCTGAAACGGCGTTAGGTTATCTTGAGGATTATGTCGAGACGTATATCAAGATGAAGATCTTCGAGAACGCCGCCGTTAACGGTTTGATACAAGGGGCTGGTGATGCTTATAAACTATACGCCCAGCAGGAGCCGGGTAAGTTCGCTAGGGCCATGAAAGAGCTTAAGATGTCGATGATTACCTTGAATGATTACCGGGAGCTGGCTGAGGATAATAGGAGGAGGATGCTGTCTTATGAGCGTATGTGGCCCAACGCTTTTGATAAGTATATTAAACTTATTTAACAAAATACGATGATATGGCTGATTGGATACATTTAGATAAGACAAGTGGTACCGGTCCTGCTGAGGTTAGGGTTACCGCTGATATCAATGAGACTGGAGAGATACGTCAGGCTACGTACAAGGTTATAAAAGAAGGCACCAAGGAGGAGAAGACGTTCGTGTGCAGACAGGAGTCGGTCCCGGTGGTTATTATCCCGGAGTTCGACTACCTAGTGCTTAGGTATATCTGGGCTGACGAGGACGGCATTGACTTTGACACGGCTACCGGTTTCGATAACACCGGCCTCCCGGATGTTGACGGCAAGCTGGTTGGTTGGAGTAAACAGTACCAGACCACGCAGGAACGGGTAGGTGATTATCTCATCCATGGTGGTGATAACATGGAATCGGGTAATGAGGCAGCTTTGATCCAGATGGGACCGTTGTTGGATGGTGATAATTATGATAAATTACCTCTTGAGATCAGATGCAGTATATACGGTAACTGGTATGGTGGTCGTGAGAAAGGTAATATCACTATCAAATTCACGGCATATAAGGGCGGTTCTATGGAGAAACGTGGATATGATTTTGTCAATATCGGAGGCGAGGAGGTTTATACCGATGATGCCCAGACCAATGTATCCGCCCACGGAGAGGATAATTGGCAGGATATAAGAACCTCGTATTCTAAGGTGGGCACGATGATTTATAACAAGGAATCTCGTGACTGTATTGTAAGAATAGGTGAGTGATTGTTCTTTTTCATAATACAAATATCTATCAGCTCTCTCGTCCGTGAGGATGGGGGAGTTTTTTTGTTTTTTTAGTCCTTTACTTATGACATGTTTGATCTTTTATTGCGTGGGAATAATCTAGCTTTGCCGAAAACTAGCATTATGATCGCATTAAATGATGTCAATAACGAACTCCATGTCCGGTTGTATATATTGGAGGTGTTCAAGGATTATGTTCGGGATGATGATTTCGACGAGCTTTTAGATAAGGCATTGGATTTTGTCATGGAAGGCGTTTCTATGCCTAAGGTGCCGGTAAAAGATACTACTATGAGCGATATATCAAGAAGTATTATCGCCTTGACCACAGGTATAGGGTTTGATGGTAAGATAAACAAAAGTCCTCTGGAATTGGCTTATGACAGATGTAGGATGAGATATGTTTTCGATCCTCGGAATCGTGACATACATGGCGTTGTCGTTGGTTATTCCAATGATTTCAATAGTCTGGTGGCCGTGTGCGACGAGGGATCGAAGAGAGGAATAGATAAAGGATCTACCGATTTTGTGGATGTCAATGAAAGATACGTGACTAACGGGTTCTTCTACATATCCGTAGAGGACGCCGATAAGCAATCAAGCTACATGGGGAAAAATCCATAATTATTATGTTTTTGTATTTTCATTAGAGGTAAACGTTGCAAAGTGTTTAGATTTTCCTTCTGGCTTGTGAGAGTCAGAAGGATTTTCTATTTTTGTGCGATTTGAATGTTTTGCATAATACGTACGGTTTGTTAGAATCCGCCACATAAGTGATTATCTGGCGGATTTATTATATTTGCGAAAAAGATAAGATCGTGCAAAATAACTCTAACATAGCGGTTCCCGATTCCGGGATGAACAGGGATAAGCATCCACAGGATCTATCCCCGTCTGAATATAGTTTCGCCTTGAACGCTACCATAGAGGGTGACGATGGGAGTCAGATTAAGATTCAGAACGAGCCTAGCACCCTTTTATGCAAGCGATTCGATGGCTATAAGGTTATTGGGTATAAGAATGATATAGCTGGTGATAATACTTATTTCTTTCTCGTGAATCCTGATAACAATACCTCTAAGATCACGTTCATGAGGTCATTGGATTATGTCAAGACCGTAGAGGATCAATTAGCAGGATCAGGGAAAGATATTCATCGTATCCTTGGCGAGAGACTTGAGGAGTCGGATGGTCGTTTCGATGAGATATGTGATTTGATGGAGGTGTTGATAGAGGATGGGACCGATGACCCTTGTCTTAACTTCTCCATTCATCACCCGATTTTCGATATAGAGATCAAGGATGAGAAATGTGGGAAGGTGATATACTGGACCGATGGATATAATCCCCAGCGATATGTTATGGTCGATAAGGCTCTTAATCCGGATGATGATGGTGACTTTTGGTATCATTACCATGGGTATAAGACATGTGGGGATGACAAGCCAATAGAGAGGTGTAGGCTGGCCTGCGAGAAGCTGCTGGTGTTCCCGTTGCTGACGGCCCCGTGCGTAGAGCCTGAGGTCGTGGAGTTCGGGGGAAGCCTGCGTGCCGGGACCTACCAGTTCTGCGTGGCGTTGTGCGATGAGTTCGGGATTGAGAAGACCGGATATTGCTCATTGACCAACCCAATCATGTTATTCGATCGTCAAGATATGGTTATCCGCGATGGTTTATGGGGTAAGTCAACCAACATGGGTATCCGCCTTACCGTGTCTAATATAGATAAGCAGGTATCTCATTATAAGATAGGCGTTATACAGAACACGGTTGGGTTTAATGGTGAGCAAAGCCCGGTTCTTGAGTATTTCATAGAAGGTATACATCCGATAACGGAAAGGACCATCTATTACCTTACGGATCAGTATAGCGAGCGTACGACCATGGAGAAGTTATCCAAGGAAATACCGGTATATAAGACAGCCAGAGGCATGACGTCTGTCGGGAATCGTCTTCTTCAATACGGCTTGACCGTGGAGAATGAATGGAATCTTCAACCGGTCGTTAATTTCTTGGGTCATTTCGTTAAATGGCAGACATCGATAGCCACGGAGAATCTATATAAAGACGGTGTGGCTTGCTCTAAATACGCCTCTTTCATGCGTGACGAGGTATATCCGTTGGGTATAAGATTCTTTACCAATACGGGATACAGGACAGCTAGATTCCCGCTTATCCCTCGTCCGGCCACAAGGGAGGAGATGGAGGTTATCGTTGATGAGGACGGCAACTCTGAAGACCTATCGGCGGCTTCGGTATTGGAGAACAACCCGCAGTGCGCCGGGAACAGCCGCCGTTATCTTTGGCAGTTTAAGAATACGGCAAAGATCATAAACGACCCGTCTTGGGGATTTGATGATTTTGGGGGAGAATGCAAGAATCAGCTAGATGTTAAGCAACTCAGATATGTAGAGCAGGAATATGCCACGGTAGGAGAGACCCAATTCGTTATCAACACGATGGGGGAAGATGTTACGGTAGATGATGCTATTGATTATATCGCTGATAATATAGAGAACTTGTGTGATATCATAGAATCTAATGTAGGTATTACTGACGAGTTATGCGCTGCTATATCATTGCCAGAGGATCAAGACGGTATAAAGGCTCCCGATTTCCCTAGTGGATGTGATGATATCGAGAGGATAGAGACCAGGACTATATTGGATAAAAACTCTTTGGTGGATTCTAGGATTGATTTTACGTATAAGCTGGCTAGTGATTATACGGAGACCGAGCCTACCACCTTAATACAAAGTAATGCCGAGTCACAAAGGAAGTTCTCTGTATTGTGTGATTTCGATAATTATTCCAGTGGAGGTAAGAATATCATAGATCTGGTTCAGGAATGGCTGGATGGTCAGGATGAGGATAAATTCCCGTCTGATATAGACTCCTCCGCCTTGGTCTTGTGTCAGGATATGTCTAATGTCCGGCAGTTATATGATGAGGGTATATGTACTAATGGGTGTTCGGTAGGTGATCCTCACGTGAATCCTACTATTAACGATGTTCAACTTCCTACATTCCAAGGGGGTAGGTCATTGGGTAAGTGCACATATTTGTATCAATATCCCGGATGGGAAGGAAAGAAGCATACGGAGACGATGCTTGATCAGTTAATGGATACGATGGAGGCTTATTTCCCCCAATATGAGAGTCAGTTTGGTATCGAGAACGCCATGTGTCTTTTTGGCGATGGTGATAATTCTAAGTTTAATACCGGTATAACTACTGACTGGGAAGGTCGTGTGTCTATGCAGAATGATATTGACGCCAAGACCAATTGGTTCGGTAGAAGCAACTTGACTTATTTCAAGTTCTATCCACATGTATCCTCATACGCCAGATGGGTGGAGTTGGATTACGAGAAATACATAAGTGGTTTATCCGATCCTGATAACGGTATTATGTATATAGAGATGATGGGTAACTATAATTATCCGATCGGCGACTCGTCATCATACAATAAGGTTCGTATAACGTTTTTCTCGGACAAGGAAGGTACCGTGGCTCCTAATCCTTTGGCTAATGATGCCAAGAAAGGTGTTATAGTGAATTACGTGGATCATAAGATATTTATGATGCCAAAGTACTTGTTCTGGAATGATGACAAGACTACTTTCCATAAGATATATGTTTGCATCGAGCCTGCGGTATGCGTGTTCTTCACCGGTTTCGCCATGAGGCAGGACATGAAGGAGCTTGCCGGATTCTATACGGCCGGCACCGCCATCTTCCCCGCCCCGTTCTGTTTTGGCATTCGGCCACTGGAGGTGAAATACGTATTCTTCTTCACAAAAGAATTGAAATTAAGGAGATTCGTTACCTATGAGGCGAAATGTATCTCATGTGGGGATAAACCCGCTGACTGCGCTCCCAGACCATATCAGTACGGTAATTTCGGATATTGGGAGTCTACCAATAAGTATCCGGCTAATTTTGAGTTGTATGATTCAAGTAAGATCGGGATATCATCGGGAGGATCAAAGAGGAAGGACATAATAGATTCTTTGACGAAATACTATGGGTCTCCTAAATCAGTTGGGGGTAAGTCTTATTTCACCGGTAATGGGGGTAACGCTGAGTATCCCAATACGTCAACCACGTTTTGTCAGAGACCTATACGTCATTACAAGTTTCCGGATAACTCTGTCGCTCCTTTCATGGGTAATCCGTCTCAACTGACCGGTCAATATGGAGTTGACTCCTATATTTATCCTATGGGGGTGATGCTTGATGACGATATCGTTAATGAGTTTCTGGATATAGCGGTAGAGAACGGTCTTATAGATAAGGCTAGAAGAGATTCTATAATAGGATATGAGTTGTATAGGGGCGATAGGACGTTGGATAAGAGCGTTATCGGGACCGGTCTGGCTTATGATATGTTTAAGTACGATGATCCAGACGGATCGGCTAACCTTTATCCTAATTACCCTTACAACGATTTGTCTGATGATATGTATATCTATAAGGATATTAATCGTGAGAAATTTATAACGCATCCGTTTAACAGGAGGGGTAATATTTGGTATTCATTCTTAAGCCCTGATATTGCCTTTAACAAGCCTGACGCTCCCACCGAGTGCCTTGTTGATGGTTATCAATTAGGTAAATCCTCCGGTATATTCAGGGAGGTGGAGGATCACCCTAAATGGACGATATTAGGGAGCAAGGCTTACAGTATGGCAACGTCATTGGCTACGGTGGAGGCTATGGCTAATTTAATATCCGCTATAGCTGAGTATACATATCAGTCGGCTTCACAGCAATATGTCGGTGGAGGCGTGTTCTTTTTAGCCAACCCTGTCGGCATAGCGCTGACGGCTATCCGTCTGGCTACGGGTATCGCCAAGGCCACAGCCCAGTCCGTGGTGGATATAGGCAAGTACAGGTATCAGTGGTTAACGGCATTGATAGATAGGGGACCTAGACGGAACTATGCTTATTATTATACTTCTGTCGCTCATTATAATTTATTTTACCAAAAAATAGGGGCGTCGGAGCTACGTGGATTGTCAACGGCCAAATATATCAAGAGCGGGTTGTATCCGGTTACAGACATCTCGTCACAAGGGGGAACCGTAGGTGGTAAGCCTATTATCATAAACAACCTCGATCGTGAGCATTCGTTGTTCATGTCATTTGGTATGGATAAGTATATGCTTGAATATCCGGAGTTGGTTTCAAGTTACGATACCAGTCGTATTCAGGATGAGTGTAATATTCGTAACGATGAGGTGGCTGGTATGACGCCTCATTTTATGACACGTGAATCTTTCGTATCCTGTCCTTATATGAGGATAAAGAAATATTCTCCGGCTCAATACGGGCAGATAGAGGATATCAGGTGGGTATCGTTAGGCGGTTGCGGGTTGATGGATGAGAATAAGCGTAAACCTGTTTTTGGAGGTGATGTATTTATATCAAGATTCTCACTTAAGAGGAAGATGCCTATGTTTTATTTGACTCAGTTCGGTCAGGGGGACATGATACCATTCCCTTATTATGATTATCGGAACATCGGGTATCCCCGTTATTTCGTTAATTACGACACCGGGGAGGATTATCTTAATAAGACCGATACGGATACCGGATCGCTATACTCTTTCCCTAGCCGGAAGAGCGCTTATGAGATGGTTTGCAAGACCGGAGATATGTATCTTAGCGGTCGTTTCTTCCTATACTTCTATGGCATACCTCAGTTTCTTGTGGAGTCTGAGATTAATTGCAATTTCCGTATAGCCGGGCCTGAGCCTTACGAGGGGTTCTATCCGGAGGTAGGGGATTATATATCATGGACTCAGGAGCGTAATGTCCCTATATCAAGGGATAATGTGTTTAAGATAAGTCCTGTGTATAAGAATCGTTTTACGCTAGGCGGAAGGTCATTACCAGAGACGTATGATAGCAATTTTTGGGACTGCGCTTACCAAAGACCCAACGGCGTCATATGGAGCACCGCCGACGTGTCGGAGAATGGCATGACCGATCCTTGGCTGTCGTACAAGCCTATGGATTACCATGAGTTCAAGACCTCTTTCGGGAAACTTATAAGCATGAAAGGGATAGAGTCGGATCAGATACTGGCTCGCTTCGAGAATCAGGTAGGGCTGTATAACGCCATAGACGTGTTGGCGGAGAGAATATCCCCGGAGAATAGCGAGCTAGGGACAGGTGGTCTTTTCGCCTCTCGTGGTATCGAGTATAATAATACGACGTTAGGATATTCCGGGACCCAGAGTCGGGATATGATCAGTTGCGAGTTTGGGCATTTTTGGGTCGATTTAAGGCGTGGTCAGGTGTTTAAGGTAGATTCTAATGGTAGGAATCTTACGGAGGTCACACCGGGGCTTAGAAACTGGTTTAAGGAGCATCTTCAGATGAAGATCATCCGTAGCCGGATATATAACGCTGATACGGACGCTGAGTTGTCTTATTATGATATCGATAACAAGTTCTTTGGTATAGGGCTATCCATGGGCTGGGACAATCGGTTCAAGAGGGTTCTGATAACCAAGAAAGATTATATACCGGTAGGGAATCCGAGCGAGTACCAATTCCGTGGCGGCCGGTTCTACAGGAACGGGCAGGAGGTGGAGCTACAGGATGCCAGCCATTTCACGGACGTCTCGTTCACCGTTGGATATAACTGCCTGAAGGGTGAGTGGAAATCATATTTATCCTACACCCCTGATTATTATATCGAGCACCAGCATTATTTCCAGTCTGGAAAGAACTACTCAAGTGAAAGTCAGGAGATAGGGTTATGGTCTCATGGATTGACCAACCAATCGTATCAAGTATTTTACGGTAAGCTATATCCGTTCGTTATAGAGGTACCGGTACGTGAGCAGTATGTGAATAAGATCCTCACGAACTACCAATATAGGATGGATGCCAGAAGGTATCAGGATGAGGTTAATTACCAAATTCTTAGGACTACCGGATTCAATAAGGCATGGTTTTATAACGATACCAACAACAGCGGTGAGCTTCGGATGGTTATCGCTGACAAGAACGATATGAGCCAGCGGTTAAGGTATCCTGTAACCAATGACGATAGCCGTGAGATACTGGTGACGGAGGTTGATCAGAAGATAAATATAAATGACTATTTTAACGAGGTCAAAGACGATACTAATAACCTCCCGGTATGGATCAAGGATGTGAATGACATTGACCGGAAGATCGATCCTAGGGCTGTCGATTATCATCGGAGGTGGCGTGATCGTCTTCGTGGCGATTGGTTCTTGGCAAGGTTCGTGAATGACATTGAGAGCCGGTTCAAGATGATAGTTCGTTGGTTTAGTAATGAGGAGAAAATTTATTGATATTATGGCAGCAATAAAAACTAGTGGTAAAAAGAATGGCAAATGCCCTAAGTCAGGATGCATCAAGAAAGTAGGGAGTGATTGGCGAGTGGTTAGCAACAAGACTGGTAAATTATGGCCGGCCAAGTACAAGTCAAGGGATTCGGCTAAGAAAGCCTTAGCGGCTTATCATATGCATTGAGGATGTAGGCAGGTAGGTGATATGATCATGTACCCGCCTAATGTTTTAATCCGCATCTGATTATACTTATCTTTGTGAAAAAGAAGATTTATGGCAAAGAAGAACAAGCGGGAGGAGACCCCGTCATGGATAAAGGATTTATATAAGGAGGATCTTGATCGTGTCGTAAGAGGTGAGCGTCCCATGTATTTCAGGGGTATGGATGATAGTCCTTTGAGAAACGTGTCCCCGGAGTTTGATATCCTTAGCGGAGGGGCTGCCGTCAAGGGTATGAATGGGATAAGAGGTACATTGTCCCCGTTGAATAATGGTATGGGTAATTATAATTTCAGCCTCAGGGGTATAAATAAAAAGATCGGTGAGTTGGTTGATGAGGCGGGATTATATCTACCTGAGAAATTAAGACCTGTATATCGGACTGTGGTGGATGCTATGTCGAGTTCCAAGGATAAGTGGTTGGGTCATATCACGCAGCCGTTGGCCAACGCCCTGTACCCGGCGGACGAGCGGCGAAACCGGCGTCTGGACGGGGAGTATCCCGTTGGTTATGTGGATGCCATAGACGGTATATGGCCCATGGAGAAATATGGGCTATGGGGAGAGAAGATGGATAAGAAACAAGGGGGTGGATATGTGGCTTCAAGGGATAACACCTCCATTGGATCTAGTGGCATAAATCTTAATACTGAATATGGTAAGAAGATAAATGATGGAGTTGACATTACCGAGATTATAGCTGGAGGTATCCCTATTATCGGGGATGTTATGGATGTGAGAGATTTTGTGGAGTCATCGAAGGCTGGGGATGGTTTAGGAATGACATTATCAGCTTTAGGGCTATTCCCGGTATTAGGTGAATTTTTTTCTTTCGCTAATAAAGTAAAGAAGATTCCTCTGCCAGAAGATAAACGTAAATTGTATGATTTTCTTGTAGATAATGATCTTGTGGATAAATATGTTCATGATGAACCTTTGGTTAGGGATTTTTTTAACAAGGATGTTCATGATAGAATTTCAAGGAATTATAATGATCTTCCTGATTCTTATAAGGCGGCTGTGGATTTGATGATTGATAATGGTGTTGATCTCCAAAATATAAATGATGTGTCTAACAAGCATATTAAGGATAAGATAGATTCTATGCTTGATGATAATGGGAAACGGTTGGAAGAAGCTTACAATCTAAGGGTATCAGCGGATTCTGATTTTGATGATTTTAGATATGAGGTATCCTCCGCTTTGGATAATAGTAATGCTAAAGGGTTTTATACTAGTAAATACAATAAGGTTGTTACTAGGAGTGATGAGAGTTTATCTAACCTATCTCATGAGTTTAGACATAAATATGATTCAAGTAATAATTATAATAAGATTTATTTATCCGAAAATGATAAGTCATTATTAAAAGACGCTTATAGGGCTAAACCAAACTCATCAAGTGATGAGATATCAGAGAAAATAGCTTTTAATACTCAAGCTAGATTTCGCTTGTGGAATAAATTTTATAATACATATGGAAGGACTCCATCTGTTGATGACCTTGATAAGTATATCGATAGCATGGATGAGATTGATGTGTATAACCTTGTGAGTGGTATAGGTAGCAATTATGCTGGTGATTATTCTAATAACATGCTTGGAGCTACTGGAGAGGTATTGAAAGAATCATCGGATAAAATAAAAAAAGCCATTAAAAACGTTCCTGCTATTTTGCCGGCGGCTATAGTTGGTAAGATGTTGATGGATGATGATAAGGAGAAGAAAGATAAGGGCGGGTCTGTAAGCATAGGTAGGGCTTATGGAGATGGTAAATATGTAATTGATCCTGATAGATCAGAGGATAATAAGATGGCTGTGTATGATGAGATATGGGATTATCTGACCGATAAGAAGGGGATACCACAAACTCAAGCTATCGGCATCCTATCGAACATCGCCGCCGAGTCCGGAGGGGATACCGATGCCCTAGGAGCCGCCGGTGATTTTGGCATCCAACAATGGCTTGGACCGAGGAAGAAGGAGCTACAGCGCAGGTATGGGAAGAAACCGACATTGACACAGCAGTTGGATTATCTCGTGGATGAGTATCAAGGCAGGGTTCCGGGGTTAGGTTGGAACTATATCAATCAAGGCAAGTTCTTTGACAAGGACGCTCAAGGTAATGTATATAATTACTATATGTATTCTAAATCGGATTTCGATAACGCCGTCAACTACAAGGACGCTACCGTGGCATGGAATCAAGGATACGGTAGGCCTCTTGGGTCGACCTTAAGAAATGAGAAGAGATTTGAGTTCGCTGATATGTTCGCTAATAGGTATGGTGTCCCGGAGAACGAGCCAATGAGATACGAGTTCGGACAGCGGGATTCGGGCACGGGGGACGGAGGTCAGCAGCCTATACCTGAGACGGTAGCCCCTGCCGATCCTTCTTTGGCTTCCCGCCCTCCCATGGATAGCTGGTGGGAGAAGGAAGGCCAAGACCTGTTATATAAGATGCTAGCTCAATCCGGCGCTAACAAGAAAGCTATAGAGGACATCGCCAATAATATTAAGAATGATCCTCAATCGGAGGCGCAGATAGCGGAGGCCGAGCGTATGCGTAGGGAACAGGCAAAAAGGCAGTTGGTTCTTAATATGATACCGGGGTTAAGCCTTAACATAAAAGGTGTGAGCAGAAATAATAGTTAGTATTTTAATGATAAATAATTTGTTATGAATAAGTTGTTGTTTTTATTTGATGTGTTATTTAAGGGGACTTGTTTTACCCCCCCCCCCTCTCCTAGTAGTTTAGGATGGGGGAATAGATGGGTAGATGCTATGGCTGATGATAGGAGGATGGTTATAGCATTGTTAGTAAAATATCTAAGGGGAGGTATGTTATGAGAAGACGTGTAATGATAGGTCCCAAAAGCTTGGATGTATTGTATACATACACTTATAATAGTAATAATTACCATACATTTGTAGCTCCAAAGTCGGCGTATTATTATGTTGAGTGCTGGGGTGGTCAAGGTAATTATGGTTACAATGATAGCGAAGATAGGTTTACCATGTCTAATGACCCTGGGTATGGTGGATATGTGGCTGGATTTATCAAGTTAGTTGGTGGTGATATCATTTATGTGTATTGTGGAAATGGTGGACTTAAGCAGACGAGTAATGTTGTAAAATATAATTATAATGGAGGAGGTTCAGGGCATTCAATGACTAATAGTGGTTCTGGAAGGTATATCTATGATGGAGCCGGGGGCGGAGCTACAGATTTGAGGTTGTCCAACAATAGCGATCCTCTAAACGTAGATTCTTTAAAGACCCGTATTATGGTAGCCGGGGGAGGCGGTGGAGGATGTGAGTATTATTTTATTGGGCATGGAGGATCAGCGGGAGGGTTGAAGGCGTATCTGGGGGGCTATGCCAAGGGAACTCCTGCATCCCAAGTGGCGGGAGGATCTAACTCCGGCAATAATTTAACTAACGGAAATGGGGGTCTATTAGGAGTGGGAGGAGGATATAGTTTTGATGGCAATTCGTATTCCCCTGGTGGAGGAGGAGGCTTTTATGGAGGACCAAGCGGCGGGATATCGTCGAACGCTATTCAAGCTGGTGGTGGAGGGTCCTCGTATATATCCGGTCATCCGGGATGCGTGAAATATGATAAATATGTATTTACTAACACTAAAATGATAGATGGGAACGGGTTCGTATGGACAGATGTGAAAGGGGAATTAGAAAAAATGCCTAATCCTTTGGGTGGATTATATGATTTAGGAAAGGGACATATAGGTTCTGGATATTGTCGTATATCTATATTCCAATAAATATTTATATATTTAATCAGTTTAGTGTTATATTTGCGAAGTAATTAAACGTTTTAGATATGAAAAGATTGTTATTTTTATTTGCTATGTTATTGACGCCGTTCGCTTTGATGGCGCAAGAGGTAATCCCATCAGAAGGGACTATCACCATTGATCTAACTACCTTCACCGGCATCATGGCTTTTGTCACGATGTCAGCTACCCAACTAGCCAAGGTAGTGCCGTATATTGACACCCATAAGTGGGCTAAAGTCCTATCCGCCGTAGTCATAGGTATGCTGGTTTGTATATTAGCGTGGCTACTAAAGGTGTCTTCATTGCTTATAGGGAGTGAATGGTGGGAGGCTCTATTATATGGAGTGGCTGTAGGTCTCAGTTCTGCTGGTTTCTATGATTTGGTTAAGGCTATAGGATCATTATTCATAAAAAGAATTTAATTCTGTACATAATAATAGCATTTGCTGAGAGACTCATCGTTGTGAAATGATGAGTCTCTGTTTTTTTAAATTATCTTTGTGTCAGAACGAAATTAATTAGACATGAGCAAATACGTAATCAAGAGGAAGATACCTAAATATCAAGAGGCCGGGGAAGTCGGGTCGTATATGCTTGGTAATATGGACGGTATACAAGGGTTAGGTATAGAACCTTTGGTGAATACCAACCAAGGATTACCCGCGCCGGTCAATCCGCTAGGGATATATTCTTTGGATACTCCAGATCAGTTGAGGACTAAATACGCTAATGCTTTTGATCAGGATAATGTGTTTCCGGCTAGCTTCAAGGGTAGTTTACAGCGTATAGCTGAGAATTATCAGGACAATGGTATTACGCTTAATAACATAACTGTTAACGATGTTGATAAGTCTAAGACCGGTTCAGGCGAGACGGATGTTTTTGATTTTACCACCATCCCCTACTATGGCGCTGATGATATAGGGTCTAGATTCACTCAGATGGGTCGTGGTATAGGGCGTATGAGAAGCGAGGGATATGGTGATTTATCCACTGGGGCTAAAACAGCTAATACGATAACCACCATAGCCTCAGGAATTAGTGGTATCATGGGATTGGCTCGTAACGTGGTTTCTGGGATAGCGTCTGAGAAAGGTACTCGTACCAATATCAGGTTGGCTCAGGAGCGTGAGGCCAGACAAAGAAGGCAATCCCAGATGCAGTACAAGGATGGTGGGGGTGTTTATCTAGGACCTAATAATAGGTTCGATAGCGGAAGCCTTACCGGTGAGTACCTGTATCCGTTACCTAAGTCGATGGAAGATCAAGCCAACGTAGAGGTCGAGAAGGGTGAGTACGTGACGCAGCCCGGAGAGGCGCCGATGGAGGCTATGGGGCAGAAGCACGCCGATGGTGGAACGCCCGTTTCCTTGGAGCAGGGGACGAAGGTTATTACCGATGATACCACCATAGAGCCGGATTTCGCCAAATACATCAGGGATACGTATGGGATTAAGGCTACGCCTAAGGATACGTACGCCACGTTAATGGATAGGTATAAGGCTAAGATCGGTCTTAAATCGGCTTACGATGACCAGAAAAAGGCGCTGGAGAAGCTGAAGAAAAACGATAAGATAGATGACGAGAATACAAGGCGTTTAAACGCCTCCGTATTATCTAAGGCTATAAATGATAGCAACGATATCGTTAATGGATTAGAGGGAAGATTTACGGACTTCGCTAACGTCATATACAAGGAGCAGGAAGACCGGAAGATGAAGAAGGATGAGGATACGTATTTCGCTAAGGGTGGTGAAATAGATAACATCATATCCAGATCCATGAAAGAATACGGTCTTACGGAGGAGGATATAGCTGAGGCTAAGAAAGAGCTGCTTAAGAAAGTGGCTGGTATTCGCCAGAAGATGGAGATAGGAGGCACGTCTTTGTTCGGTCGTAAATTAACTTTCCGCCCGATCGAGAATAGGTTCAACAATGATCCTAACTATTTCGGTTATCAACGCCAAGGAACTGATGGCTCTTATGGAGGTATTAATACGGATGAGAGGTTGAATTATTATAAGACATTCAATCCGGTCGCTTACGATGCTTATATGGGAGCTTCAGAGGGCGCTAGGGCTAGGGCGTTGCAAGACGCTATCTACGGTCAGACAAGTAGCTGGATGGGCTTGGCTACGGCTGAGAACCCGATCATCGCCAACGCCGAGGCGCTTCGGGATTACACGACGCTCGTTTCCTTTGGCGGTGAGGATAGTCAAGGTAATTACCCGGAAGACAAGAAAGCCGCATATCATGATAGGATGAGAGACAATAAATTAGGTTTGTTTACCACATCTCGCCCTATGATCGGTCTAGACGTTGTTACAGAGGAACAACATAAGGCTCTTAACGATGCTGGTATCACCCATTTTAGTCAACTGTTTTCTGACAAGAACAAGGATGTCGTTAATAAGATACTTGGCGAGGATATGCTTAAGATGCAGGCATTGAGATCCATGAAAGGAATGGAAGGTCTTGATTTTATACTTGACCCTCATAAGGTAGCTCCCGGTCCTATGGATATAGGTGATGTGGAAGAACCTGATGTAGATCTTGGGATGCCGGAGCTGGTTGATACCAGTAAGCTCCCTAATACCAATGCTAATACCGGTACTAACACCGGTAAGACTAATAATGGTAACGGGAACAGGAATATAGTGGGTGGCGGCCTTGACTTCCCTGAGGTGTTCAGGATGACTCCGGGAGCCGTGACAACGGAAGGTCTGGAAAGGCATTACGCTCCTACCGTGGATCCGGTATTGAGATCTGCTGATCAGTATATGGTTGAGGCCAATCGTGCTTTCCAATCACAATTGGATCAGATGGGTAATGTCCCGGATTCCCAGAGAGGGGCTTTATCATCCAACCTACAGGCTATCATGAGTTCCAATATAGGTAAGTATATAAATGAGGTAGAACAAGGGAACGTGGCTCAAAGAACTTGGGCTGATAATATAAACGCTCGCACTTGGGCTGACACGTATGATAAGAATATAGCCCAACGCCAAGCTTATCAACAACGGATATTGCAGGGGTTGGCTATTAATGACGAGAACTGGGCTAGGTATTTCGATAGCGTAAATGACGAGATCCAGCAGAAGTGGAATACGGCTACGACCATGAATACATTAAGGTCTATATTCGGGGATGTAAAGATCGGTCCTAATGGGCAGTTGATCGCTGATCCTCAGGGAGATATATTGAGTTATAGGAGATTATATCCTGCTCAGGAAGTAACTAAAGGCAAGAAAGGATAAAGGATGGCTTCGCAATACAGTATATTAAGGAATTATGGTAAGTACGTATCACCCTACAACATGGATGTCATGATGCAGGGTATGGGATACATGCAACAGAAGATAGATACGAATCGGCAAGCTATTAATGAGTACGCTGATTATATTATTAATTCTGATATAGCTAAACCTCAGGATAGGGAATATCTTCAGAATAGATTAAATGGATTGATACAGGATGTGAATAACGTGTATCGTAAATCCAATCTAGCTTCTGATGGTATAGCTAGAAGTATACAAGCCCGTCTTGGAGAGGCTTTAGATACCCGTGTATTGAACGCCATCGCTGGAACGCGTGAGTTTAGGGAACTATCTACTAAATTAGAGGATATGAAGCTGAATAATCCTAAGATGTATAGTCCCATAAATGAATCAATGGCTCTTATGCCTTATTATAAATGGTTGAATGATGGTCAGGTAGGAACTAGATTAGAACCTCTTCATTACACTCCATATACGGATTATAATGCTGAGATAGATGGTAAGGTGAAGGATTTTTTGACCAAGCATAAGGGCCAGAAAATACAGATCCCGGTTCTCAATGATAAGGGCGAGAGAACGGGAGAGATTATTGAAAAGACAATTGATGAGATGGGGTATTCTGAGATAAGGAATATTATAGCATCCAGTATGTCCCAAAACGCTAAGGCTCAAATACAATTGGAAGGTCAATACATGGCTCTCACCAATCCTCATATGTTCAATCAACAATCTACCTCTGCTTTTATTCAACAATATGTGAATGATTTTGATGCTAAGGAAAAAGCTATAAAGGCGGAATTAGGGGGTGTTGGTAATGATGCTAATCGTAAATTAATGCTTGAGACTAGTTTGGCTGATTTACGTAATCAGAAACAGACTTTCATAGATGAGGCTAATTCGTTTATAGGACCTAATTATGATGCAGAAAGAGCGGGTGCCTTTATGGTTCAACAGGAGTTTCTTAGGGGGGCAGCTATGAGATGGTCTTATAATAATTCATCTGTCATCCGCAAGGCTGATGATTATTACTATAAAGAAGATGAGAGATTAGCTCGCAACGCCAAGTTCGTGTGGGATCAAAAAATGGATAAGGAAAGGCTTAAGATAGAACAATCAAAGGCTGATGCTGCATGGGCTAGGGCTATAGGTGGAGGAGGAAGTGGAATGAAAGGGTCAGTATCTACTGGTGTTCCAGGAACATCGTATACTGTCCCTATTGCGCAAGAAAAGGTAAAACCATCAACAAGGTTGATGGATAATATCGCTTCTAACAGGGAGAGTATAAAAGTTAAATTTGATGTTTTGGCAAATGCTATAGGTGACAATGTGATGTCTAATATAAATGCTTATATAGATAATAACCCCGATGATTTTAAGGGTATGTCACATCAAGATGCCGTCATGAAATTCATTATGAATAATAATGGAGCTAAGTATGATGGTTTGAAGACTGATAAGGCGAAGAAGGCTTATGAGGATCTTGCAGAGGCGTATGACCAAAGAAATTCATATTATTCCATTTATGACGGAGCTATGGATGCCAAGAAAAAAGTGTCTCAGAATCTTGATAACGCCATTATGGAGGAAATATCAAATAACCCTGGCATGGATATTTATCTAGATAATGGAGAGAATGTCAATGTAGGTGATATGTCTAGATTATCATCTGTTCGTATGGGTGGTAAATCCGTCAATCCTTTTACTGCCGCTAAAGTCTCTTCTTTGATGTCAAGATTGGTCGATACTGTCTCAGATGTTATAGGACCGTCTTACGATCCTTCTGGTCAAGGCAGATTGATAGAAGGAAGGAGTGTTATAGACGTGGGTAAGGCTGAATTGATATTAGATGAGATAAATGAATCTTTGGGTACAGATCTTACCGTGGATGAATTAGACGCTGCATTGAAGGATAATATTACTGATAATAAGACATGGGATAGACTGTTAGTTAGGTTTGATGGAGATAAAGATAAGGCTAATCTGGCTTATATCACGTTAAGAAATATAAATAGAGAAATGGGTTCTCCATTTGCTCATAAATGGTCTAATTCAGGTCCTATCAACAGGGTTCTTGATGATATGGATGATGCTTATAATAGGTATATAGAATCTAGGTATGATGAGTTCGGAAGAAAGGGATGGACTTTTAATGAGAGGGCAAAATCCAATTCGGAGGAATTTAGATTATATAATAGTATATATAGTTTAGCTAATAAATCCGGATTGAAATTAGATAAAAAAGAAGGATCTCATACATTGTCCGTTGAACAGGATGATGATAATAATTGGTGGATAATAGCTGATGCAGGAGAGGATAAGGCTCAACGGGTTCAAGTATCAGAACAGGATTTGGCAGGGATAGGATTTACTACCTATACTAAGTCAAGAAATATCCCGTCAGTCTCATACAAGTCGAGGGTGTCTGGGGCAGGGTTTTCTTCTGCCTCCGATAAGGCTTATGGGAGATCGGTAGCCGATTTAGGTCTTGGTTCTTATGCTACGGCTGATAATGCTAAAGATGATATACGCTCATTTGTTTTGCCTTTGTTCCCGGATGATTATCATAATGATATGTCTATGATAATATCTGCGGTTATAGATGGATCTAGCAATTATGAGGTCAAGGCTGAGGGATATGATCGAGGGTATGGACGGCATGGTGTGGAGATTAAGATATATAAGAAAGGTTATGGAGGTGATCCTTCTAACAACCCTTTATATACTATAGATAAAGAAGGTGTTGATTACGCTGATAATATAGCTAAGGTTATGAATATAGCTCCTCAGGCTTATTTGGTGGAGGCTCTTAAAGAGGCTATGACTAAAGAGGCTAATTCTGTGAATAGTTCTTTTGGAAGGAAGGATATTAATGAGGATCTGTATAATATTATGTTACCGGTAATGGATATTATAAATAAAAAGAGGAATGGAAACGAGCAATAATAATTTACCCGATGGTAGGGATATAGCTCAAAAGCATGGGTATCCGGTTATGGATCCAATGGAGATAAGGGCAGTTGGTGTATATCCGAGTTCATTAGGTGACGATATAAACAATCCACCTTTACCTAACCTTGATCCAAATTCTTTGGTCGATGATTCTAAAAAGGCTATACCAGCTTTATCAGAAAGAATAAAAAGACGTGTTAAATCGTCTTATTATGATGATTTAAGGGCTAAAACTCCTGAGGATAGTATTATTAGTAATGGTATCCCATCTGGTAGGTTTGATGTGTCCGGTCCTCGTATAGGTCTTGATGAATCAAGATTTAGATTAAGTGATGGAACTTGGATACCTAAATACGAGTCATTTCAGGCTGGCGTTGATAATGATTCCAGATTAGCTAGAAATCAAGGTACAGGAGAGAAGATATTTAGGGGATTGGGTAAATTTGTTTATAAGACGGCTTTGTATGGTATAGGAGGTATTATTCAGCCTTTTTATGGTATTTACGAGGGAGTCACTAAAGGTAAATTTGAATCCGTTTTCAATAACGATTTTACTCGTTGGTTAGATGATATGGATAAGCGAGGAGATTATAGGCTCGCTCATTATTATGATAAAGAAGAGAGAGATATGGGATTTCTTCGTAGTCTTGGAACTGCTAATTTCTGGACTAACGATTTCCTTTCGGGTCTGGCTTTTACCGCTGGTGCCATGTTATCATCCGCCGTATATTCCGGGGCCGGCCTGATGAACCTTGCTCGTACCGGAGCTAGGGCTGGGGTGGCTTTAGCTAGGATAGGCAAGGCCGCTTCGGACACCAAGAAAGCATTCGGCGCTTACCTTAGGGCCGCCCGTATAGGGCAGAGGGTAGGCAAGGGGCTGGATACCGCCCTATTTCTTGGTACGTCTACCTCATGGGAAGCTTCAGTGGAAGCCAGAAGTATGTTGATGGAGGCCGAGGAGAACTTCAGGCAATCTTATCGTAACGCTTATGGGAGGGAAGTCCCGTATGAGGAGCTTATGAGGTTCAGGGCTGACAATGCCAATGCCGCTAACGCCGTATTCGCCGCAAATGTCGGCATATTATCATTATCCAACATAGCTATGTTTGGTGATATGTTTGGTATAGAGCTTGGTGTAGACAAGTTTATAAAACGCAATATATTTGGCGTAGGAGCCGAGAGAATGGGCAACGGTGCACTAAGGGCTATAACACCAAAGAAATGGCAGAAAATAGCTGGTAATACGTTTAATATCATCAAGCGACCGGTATCTGAGGGTTTGTTCGAGGAAGGTCTTCAAGGTGTTTCCAGTAAGTCTGCGGAGGATTGGGTGGAATCAAGATATAATCCTATGGCCATCCGTCAGAATATAGGTTATATGGAAGCTATAAAGAACGGATTCAAGGAGACTTACGGATCTAATGAGGGCTGGAAGGAGATCGGCATCGGTATGATTATTGGATCGGTTATGGGAGGAAAAAGTCTTGGAGGTATAAAGGAATGGAGCCAAGACATGTCCCGTAACAAGGGGATGGTGGAGGCCTACAACACTAATGCCGGCGCCTTGACCTCGGCGGCCGTCCAAGCTATTCGTGGCAGCATGGCTCTGAACGCTCAATTATCAGGCTTGAAAACGGATAATAACGCTGACGATATACCTAATTCTAGAATCGTAGATAAGACTTTTAGTGACGCTGTATTCAATCGTCTTCGTTATGATCAGGAAATGGGGATGTTAGATGATACTAAGGAGAATTTCAAGACAGTCATCGAGTCTATACCTAATAGCGATATAGCCTCCGATATGAATATGACAGATGAGCAGGTAAATGAGTATAAGTCCAACCTTATCAGTGAGTTCAATAAGAAGGTTGATAATTTTACTATGGCCAGCAGATTTGCCGACTCCCTTACCGATGGTATATCCAATAGATCATTTAACACCTATATCTCCAACATGGCTTATAACGGTCTTGAGGCTAAGGATAACTTGGATGATATCGCTAATCAGTTAGGAAGGATATACAATACGGATATAGGATCTGCTTTAGATATATATTCTCGTCTTAATCCTGATTCGAGTAGGGATCTTGAGAAACTCAGGAAGCTTACAGATGATATACAGAAAATGGAGAAGAATGTTTTGAAGCTTCAGCAGAGTGTCACATCTAAGGAAGCTCTTGAGTCTGATAAGGTCAAGTTAGCCAATGAGAATGATAGACTTCTTAAATTGACGGAGGATAGGATTGCTTTGGAGAGGAGATTAGCTACGTTAGTTAACTCAGAGACAGATATATCTAAGCTGTTATTAAACAGGGATGAATCAAGGATCAGCGCCGCCGATCTTATGGCAGCTTATGAGACTATAGTCGGTTTTGAGAATGCCGTATCTATCCGTGGGGTTGATAATCATAAGGAGGCTATGGCGTTGCTTAGCGAGTATCGTCATAATCTTGTGGCTTATAAGAATATAAACGAGTCACTTCGTCGTATGCGTGACAGAAGATTCATCCGGGCGCAGGAGCGCGGGTTCATGAAGATATTATCGAACGCATGGGGGAAGACTTATGAGGAGGATGACAGCAAGTATGATTTCAGGAATACCGATGATCCTGATGCTAATTCCCTTTATGCCAATGATCAGGCCATAGATAAGGCTTATCAAGATGGTCTTATAGGAGAGGACGAAGCATTTATGTTCAAGACCTATAATCATATGATCGCCAGATCTATGGAGAATGACATCAAGGCTGATGAGGGCGGTATCGTTGAGAATGTACCTGATAATGAGGATATCATAAATCCTTCTGATGATAGAATCAATAATATAGCTATAAAGATATGGAACGGTAATGAGGATATCTTATCTCCTAGGGAGAGGCAGATATATGATAATAATAAGGATCGTATCAATGATCTTGTAAATGGGTTTGGCGATAATCCTATAGCTAGGCTTAATAAGATTAGGTCAATGATAGATAGGTTAAATACCAACGATAACGTCTTAAATAACATCAGAGATACTATTGATGATATCATAGATATAAACATTAATGGTCTTGATAAGGATCAGGTTAAGGGGGCTATACAGACTTACAATGATCTTATGAATGATATTGACAACGGGAATGAAGTTGATCAGGATAAACTTAATGAAGCTATTGATATTATCAATAATTATTCTGATGATCCTCTTCTTCAATTCGTGGAATGGATGAGGCTGTATAATAATGGAAGTATGGTTGTCAAGGATTACGATAAGTCTATACCTATGGGTGATGTTCTCACGGAGAGCGAACCCGGGACATCCACCGGCAGGACGGAGGTCAACGCCGCCCAGAATCCGGTGGTGTTGATGGCCCAAAAGAGGGAGATCGGTGGGGTCATGTATTATGAGGTAGGAGGAATGAGGCTTGACAGGTTTATGGCGGGATCCGGGCTTAAGGCTCTCGTCACGCCCGGTGAATATGTTATGGATGATAAGATGGTGATGGATTTTACTGATGGGACGAACATGTTCAGCGTTATTGAGTCCAAGAATCATTCAAGATGGATGATTAGTGAGGATGACACTCAGGCTTTCGAGAACGCTACCGGTGTCATACTGGGGCGGCAGACCGCCTTATCGACCTCCAACTGGTTCATGGTGTATCGCAAGGGGCAGGATGGGTCTATTGTCCCTTATTATACGGGTGATACGTTTGGGTCTAACAACGAGTCGGTGAATCAGGAAGCAGCGGCTAGCCTTCGCAAGGGTGATATGGTAAGGTTTAAGATGGATATGTCAGATCCATACACCAAGGGACTGTATGATAAATACAATAGACTTAACGCCGTTGATCCTAATTCTGATGAGACTAAGTCGGCTTACAGAGAGCTGGTTGATAATATGGTTATTAAGATCGTGGATAGCGATGGCAATTTCGTCTCGGTACTGAAAGCCAATGACCCGGACTCAAAAGGAAGTAACGCTGATTTAAGGAGTATGGCCTTTGAGTTGTATAGGGATAATGTAGGATCTGTCGCTGGCGAGATTGATATACCGTTCGTAGGCACAGTTACCAGTGTTTTGCCGGGAAGACCTAATTTTAGCATAAGTGATGATAATGGTACGTTGATGGTATCCGAAAATGACTTTACCAATGAGACGGTTGGTAAGGTCGAGAGCGTAGGATATATAGAGAACGGGGAGGTTACGATGAAGGATAATATTAGGTATAACATATTCCCGTTCTGTACGGCTATCGTTAGGGACAAGTATGGTAATTATAAAAATTCGCGTATCCCGGTTGTAGCTATAAAGACAGGAAATGGAAGAGATTACCTGTACCCCGTAAGATTGAAAAATCAGGATATATCATCATTCTCATCCATGATCGGATCGATGGCTGATAGGATTATGGAAGGTCTAGGCGGAGGCGTAAGTATTGATGATATAATGGATCTTAATAACGCTATAGCCAGATCCGGGTTGGATAATAAGACATATATGATTCCGTTGACGGGAGACGTGGATGTTATCAAGAAACGGCTAGGGGCTGTCAAGGAAGCGGCTAGTAAGATGCCTATGACTACTGACGTAAGAGGGTGGATAGGCGATTCCAGGACTAAGGAGGATATTTTGATGAATGACGTTACGATCAACATCGATCTTAATAACGATCCTTTCATAGCCCCTAAGTTCAGGATGAGTATCAGGAGGGATGAGACGTTCTTCGAGGAGGTTGTGACCCCGTTCGGCAGCCCGTCTGACCTCCAATCGGGGTCCGCCTCGCCCGCGAAGGCTGCCGAGGACAAGTCTTTGGTTTCCGACGGTAACGTAGTATCCGGAGAAAATGAGGCGGAAAATCCTTGCTAAATTAAATATCTTGACTTATCTTTGCGGCGTCAGTCCATCACCTGACGAGTAAGATATTTAAAAGTTGGTCCCTGTCGGGTGTGTGATGGCCCCGGTGGGGACTCTTTATATTATGCAATTAGATGCTTTTTTACACCGGAAAATTATGCGAGACCTACGCATCCAGCGAGTAAAGGTCTTGATGATGTTATACACCAGTAACTATTTTGTCAATGTCAGACAAAAGCAGTTGCTTGATCATACATACGCTTTAAGCAGGGATCAGGCTTTTGACTATATGACTGAGTTCAATAAAAGGCTTAGTGATAAGGTTGGTATAAAATGTACGATGGATGTACTTCTGCCTACCGATGATGATAATGCTAATATCATAATCGAGCACAATGGCATCATCAAGAAGCTGATGAGAGAGGCTGAGAAACTAGAACTTGATACTGATGCTATCAAGGTCATGATGCGTGATCTTCTTGATGAGTTGAAGGATGATATTGATCTTAATATCCTGATATTTGACGTAAGCCAGTTACTTATAAAATACAATCTATTTAGGTTGGAGGCTATAACAGAGCAGGAGTTCAAGAACTCTTTTGTCAGAATGGATAGCAGGAATATGGAGATAAAGAAACTAACTTTATCTGATATCAAGAAGGTGGTGATGATGATGGAGGATAGGTATGATTATGCATTGTATATGACAGAGGAATATAATTGATTACATTTTTTGTAAAAATATATCCTGTTTGTTTGTAGTTTCAAAATAAGGTCTTATATTTGCGGTGTCTATCCGTTGCTAGACCAGAAGAAGATATTAATATCGCTTAGGCGTAGGCGATAAATGAGAGTCGCCAGTGGAGTAACGGACGCTGGTGGCTCTCGTTGTTTTTATATTATGGATAATAATTTAAAATTGTTTGAGAATCCTGATTTTGGGGATGTGAGAGTATTGTTGGATGAGAAGCATGAACCATGGTTTGTAGGTAATGATGTAGCTAAATGTTTAGGGTATGCAGATCCTAGGGATGCTGTAAGAAGGTTGGTAGATGACGAGGATTGTAAAATGCTGAGATTGTCAGAAGATAGGGAGGCCTACGATTTCACCCCTATTCACAATCAATATGTTAGCCAGATAAAGATTATTAATGAGTCTGGTATGTATACTTTAATTATGTCATCTAAGAAGGAGTTCGCCAAGAAATTTAAAAGATGGGTAACATTGGAGGTTCTTCCTTCTATTAGAAAAACAGGTTCTTATTCTATGCCATCTAACAATATGCCATCAAAGAATGAACTTCCATCTGATTATATAGAGGCATTAGAGGCTTTGCTTAAATCGGAAAAGGAGAAGCGTGCGTTAGCTGAGGCGAAGAAAGCGGCAGAGGAAGCCAAAAGGATATCTGATAATATCATTAAAGAACAAGCTCCTATGGTTGAGTTCGCTAAGACAGCCGAAATAGCCCAAGAGACAGATATGTTGATCAGAGAGGTTCGGGAAAAGCTAGAGGCTCAATAAGTTCTTCGCTAAGACCGGTAAGAGGTGGTTGCTTTCCCAAAGGATGATAGATCGTGGTTATGCTCGTTACAGATATCGTGATGACGATGAGTTTTATGGAACTAACACTGTTTATGTGACTCCTAAGGGATTCCAGTGGATCGTGTCTAAGATATCCAAGGAATGGATGCCTAGGTTCTTGGAGTTGAAAGGTAGGGTTCTCGGTAGATCAGATAAGGATATTTTCGCTAAACGATAAACTCCATTTTTTATAATTTAGGATTGAGTTTTTGCCTGTCCGTGAGGATCGGCAAAAAGATTTGTACTTTTCGGAGAAACATAAGGTTTGTTATTATTGTTATTTGGCTCCCGTCCGCTCGTGAGAGTAGGCGGGATTTTTTATATCTTTGTGTCAAAACGATTTAGCAATGGGAAGATCTTGTTATGTGATAAAAAATAAGGAGGGTGGGGTAGATAATGTCCTTGCCCCTAACAACCAACCATCCGGATTATACCAAAGGGCGATGGAGGTGCTGGGCGACCAGAAGCAGGCCTTATCGGTCTGGGGTACGGCCTACTCCACCGACTTCGTGTCTTTCTTTGGCGATTGGATGTCCATGCCATCGGAATATAACCTAGATAGTAACGGGGAACCTAGGTATGATGATGTCATGTCCTTTATCAAGCGGAAGAACTATTTCGCTGGCAATTTCATGGCCGATGAGGTTAAGGATATCAATAACACCCTTACTTCCTTGGGAGTCGATAATATCAACGATCTTAATGATATGATCATATCCAATTTCCTCTCCGGTGGTGATATATTTCTCAATAGGTACAATCTTGAGCGATCCGGGATGTATGACGCCGATGAGATTGATAATATCATGACCAACAGATCGGCGTATGAGCGGGTAAGGGATATGATGAGGAGGATTGTCGATTTTATGTCTGACGGGGATCTTAATGAGAAGGATATGTATTTCCTATCCTCCGAGTCAGGCCTTGGTGATGATTATATGATATATGAGGATACATATGACTCGTTAGGAAAGAGAAGGGGCTTGAATCCAATAGAGGTAAGGGATACGATCATGAGGGCGGTAGGCGGTATCAGCGACCGCCGGGAGTTCGATCAGGCTTTCGCCTCCATCCCATACCCTTCCTTGGCACTCCGGTATCAGGAGGATCAGGATTACGCAGATCGGATGTATGACACGTATCGTAATATGACCCGTATGGAGGTTCGGAGTCAGGACGGAAATACGATTACCGACTCGTACTTCAATAGTACCACACCGTATATCAGTATGCCTAAGGATATGAAGGGTCTAAGGGATAAGGTTGGGGAGATAATCGATATGGATGATTTTAAGGACATCAAGGACGTTTCCGGACGTCTGTATGACATAGCTATGGATCTTGCCGACATGGGCGTGGATATAAGCGAGGCGATCAGCGATGAGATGGTTATATCCAGACCGGAGGATATCCGTGATCTTATGGCGTCGCTGGATGTCATATTATCTTCCATACAGGCCGGCAATTCGGTATACGATAGCTTTATCTCCGATCTTGATAGGATAACAGGAAAAGGGAATCCGATATACGAGGTTCAGGATACTTATTCTACCAGTGATAGGATGGTGTATGTAAGGTCCGGGAATACATCCCCTTCCGATATGTATGATAGGAGCATGTTGTATATGGGTAGGAATACGTACCACAACACAGCCCCGATAACCGACACCGATCAGGCCTATGAGATGTTGGCCGATATCGGGATAGAGCGGCCCTCGTACTTGCCGGCTGGCGTGATTCCCGCCGGGGCTTCCCGTTCCGATATTGGCGTGGTCAAGGATAATATAAAAAAGCTGGTTATGTCCAACATCTCATCCTCGAATACCGAGAACATGATCCTTACCAGATTAATATATCAGCATCCCGTAACCCCTAAGATTGATGATGTCGATATTGATCGGGAGTTCAGGAGATACGAGGCTAGGCAGGGAAAGGATCGGGATTTTATCAAATCCTGTACCTCGTTGAGGAAGATCCAGATCAAGGAAAGGTTAAAAAAATCGGATTTATATAATAATGTCTTACGTTTCCTTGATTTTAATGGATTTTATAATGTATCTTTGAACCACCATGACAGAAGTACGTTAAAAAGCATGGAGATATCGTTGCCGGAAGGTCAGGTAAGGGATCTTCTGTTTGACGTGGCTATCGAGTCCAGTGACAGTAGCATGAGAAACCTTTTCTATCTGGATAGACAGGATAGGATGATGGATGCCGGGTTTTATAGGTATCTGTACCAAAGGAATCCGGGCCTGCTCCGGGAGGTCAACGGCGGCGTCGAGGCGAGACCGGACGGTTCGTTCTTGGCTCGTGGAAGGTATGATGATTTCGTGTCGTTCCAATCCGGCTTATATGAGAAGATAGGTGAGACGGTTGATGGATCAATATATAGGTTCGTCGATGATCTTATATACTCCGATCCATCATCATATCAAGAAAGCGTGGTACGAAGGATGGGTGATGTTACGGTAAGGAGTGACGATAACCGCCTGTCAAGGATAGAGGATAATCCTTCATCCAGTAAGATAGTTAATGAATACACTGCTAATACAAATAAGTTGATGCGAGATTTTTCGTGTAGTTAATCTCTCTTTGACGTCGTGAGACGTTTTCTTTCGAGCATTGAAACATTGGATTTTATAGATTTGCGATGAATCCGGGTCGTAGTGATACGCTCCGGATTTTTTGTCTTGTATCGGTTCTTATTAATCCCATTTACAAGACATGACGTACTTTGATGATGACACATATCACGATCTTAGGCCTGTTAATTTTTGAACTTTGTAACGCCCACTATCAGGTGGGGTTATTATTAATTCAAAAATAAATAGACATGGGTACAAGTGGAGACAAAATCGTGCTGTTAGACGGCATGGGTTCCGGGAGCGGTAGCGCCGCTAATGGTTTATTATCTATGATTCCGGGTATGTTTACCAGCCTTTTGGGTGGTAATAAGATGGATCCGAATTTAGTCGCTGCGTTGATGAACGGTCGTAACAACCAAGACCAGTTCGGAGGGGCTAACGGTTGGTGGTTGTGGATCATTGTCCTGTTCTGGTTATGGGGCGGACGTGGTTTCGGAAATGGTTTTGGTGGTAATGGAAATGATTGTTGCGCTAACGGTCTTCCGGCTCAATTGAACAACGACTATGGCCGTGAGCTACTGATGCAGGCTATCCAAGGTAACAGAAGCGCTATTGATCAGATCTCTAACGCCCTTAACTGTTCTACCTCTCAATTACAAAACGCTATCTGTAATGTACAAGGCGCTATTGATAAGGTGGCTGGTCAGGTAGGTATGACATCTCAAGCCGTTATCAACGCCGTACAGCAACAAGGATGTGAGATCGGTAACCAAATTAGCTCTTGCTGCTGCAATTTGCAAAGCGCTATGGCTAGTGGTTTCAATAACGTTCAACATTCCTTGGATACGATGGGTTGCAATATCCAGAACGCTATCACACGTCAAGGATATGAGAATCAATTGGCTATTACCGGACAGACCAACGTATTACAGAACAACTTGACGAACGGGTTCAATAACGTCATCCAGTCAGCTAATTCCAATACCAACGTATTGGCGGCTAAGATCGACGCTCAGACCCAGATCATCAATGACAAGTTCTGTCAACTTGAGATGCGTGAGATGCAGAATACTATCCAACAGCTTCGTGAGGAGAAACAGGCTTTGGCTACTTCCGCCATCACCCAACAACAGACACAGAACATCGTTAGCCAGTTAGCTCCAAAGGCTCCGATTCCGGCTTACGTCGTACAGAACCCGGGCTGCTGCTATGCTCCTACCGTAAGGGTGGCTAACGAATGTGGATGCGCTTGCGGCACTACTAATGCCGTATTATAAGAAAGGGGGACAATATGGCTGATTTCAGAGGATATATGATCGGCTCATTCGCCTCCTACCGTCTTGATAGGGGAGGTATCTCGGTAGTAGCCACTACTGGAAAGGTATCTGACGCTTCTGCGGCCGAACCTACGGTTGATTTTGGCATCAATCCGTGTCAGTGGAACTCACTGCCTCCAGAGGGGATATTGTTATGGAAAGTCCGTCATCCGGTAACTGAGACCGAGGCTGATTATCCGGCCACGATCGTCCTCCCGTCCGGCTTATCCACCACCACCCCTGTTACGGTATCCAACGCCGGGGTTATCGTCAACAAGACACCTATAGTGGATAAGGTTGGGGCACATATGACAGGGCAGGATATTACGACTCCCGTGGCATCTGGTGACCCTGTGGTAGGGGCTTACACCGAGCATCTCGTGTATTACAACAAATGCACCGGCGTGTTCAGGATGTTAGGTCATACGGCTACGGCCCCTAGCGCGTGAATTTACTAAGAAAGAATAGGGAGGGTAACCTCCCTCCCATTAAAAAAGATCGTTATTATGTTTAAGGATTTAAAGAAAGGATATCAGGTTTATACGTTAGACACCTCAGGGGTTCCTAAATTCTTTATGGGTACGGTGGTTAACGTCTCGGAACCTAGGTTCGCCCAATCCCAGCTAGGTCAGTACCAGCAGCTGCAAGATCGGGTTATGGACCTTACTATAGAGGTGGACGGGAAGTCTATGACATACGTAGTTCCAGAGAATCAGAACGTGGCTATGGCCAACGGCATTACGCTAGCCTGCTCCGTGGATCCGATAATGAACCACCTGAACGCCATGAAACGAACCAGTACGGATATCGTGAATAGCGTGGATAAGAATAAGGAGATCATAGAGGCATGCGACAGTATCTTGGAAGATATCAATCCCACTTTTAAGCAGACTAAGGATCAAGACCGAAAGATTAAGAATCTTGAGGAGAAGGTCGATAGGATGGGGTCTTCTTTCGATGAGTTAAAAGAGTTGTTAATTAAAAAATTAGGTTAATATGAGAGTTATAGATTTAGGCAATGGCCAAGAGGAATATGATGATGAGATCTATGATCGAAGAGGCGGTAGAGGACGCTCCCGTCGTTCTGACGGCACGTACATGGGTTATGATGGCGGGGTATATGACCATTATGGCAAGGATCGTGACGGGATGATGGAGGAGCTGGAGCGTCGTGAGCGTAATCTTGAGAGACGTGAGAGGGAGCTGGAACGTAACGAGCGGGAGCTTGAGAAACGTCAAAAGCACCATGAGCGGGAGGACGAGATGTATCGCAAGGGCTGGTTCGGCGAGCGTGAGATCCGTGACGAGTACGATAGCATGGATCCTTACATGCGTAGAGGTCGTAGAAGTCGTTACTACTGAGGAGCAGACGCTGATGACCCGGATTATAAGCGGTACATAGACACTCATGGATATCACTTTTCCAAGGAGTTGGCTAGGGAAGCCGCCGACAAGATGCTTAACGCTGACGGATCCAAGAGAAGATGGACGATGGAGGACGCTAAGCAGATGTTCGATAAATGCGGGGCCAAGAAACCTGATAACGCCACTTGGGGAGATATCCAATACCTGTTCGCTATGTTCTATAGCGACTACTTTCCTAAGGTATTGGATTGCGACCAGAAAATAGTCAAGGCTGTCTTGGCTTATCTGGAAGACCCTGACGCCCCGGAAGGGACGGCGTTCGTAAGGTATCTGGCGGTGCGGTGCTTCGTCGGTGACACAATCAAATGGAGTGATATGATTTAGGTTTGATACAACGTTGGAGAACCCTGTCGGCAATAGAATACCGATAGGGTTTCTTTTTGATCGTAGCCTTATTATGATTACATTTGTTCGAGGTAGATCTTTTGTTCATAGGAAGGGTGGGCGGGAATGAAAAAAAGGCATCCTCACGGACACCCTTCCCCTTTGGTTGAAAATCACTTAAAACATTATGAGTTACTACACCGCAAATATAGATAATTAAATACAAACTGCAATGGGTAAGGGGTATTATTGGATAGAGCCAGTGGATCAGACGTTAAATGATTTCCAGTTTTATAAGGCACGTATCGTAGGCGATCCTGAATATGACGAGAGACATCATCGAGTTATATTGAGAACTGATAAGTATTTCCCTGTTGGAAGTATCTTCCATGTCTTAAAAGACCCAGAGATGTTTGTTATAGATAGGAGGTTTAAGACATGGGGGAATAAGTATGTCGTTAAGCCTTGTGAGGGTGAATGGGAATGGGAGTCTGTCCAGAAACTTAAAGACAAGGCTATTATATTCCGTAGCGGATTCCTGCACGGGGACGGCAGTTTTTGACACTTACCCGTATCTCCCCCCCTCTCGATTTCTTGGTATTTATGTATATAACTATATTTGAGCAAAAAAAATAAGTTTGATATGGAAGATTTTCAAGGTAAATACAATGGTAAGCAGATAGATCAGCTTTTGGATAAGGCTAATGATATTGATCTTACCAAATATGCTCTTAAGACGGATAATGCCCCTACCGCCACGAAATTACAGGCGGCTAGGACCATAGCGCTGTCCGGGGCTGTTACCGGTAGTGTCTCATCGGACTTCGGAGACAACGTAACTATCTCCACGACATTGGCCAATTTTGATGCCTCTAAGATCGCGTCCGGAACCATCAGCATAGATAGGTTACCTAAGGCGGCTTTGGAGAGATTGGTCGTGGTAGCTAATGATACGGCTAGATTCGCCCTTACCACCGCTACGGCTCAAAGTGGTGATACGGTAAAGGTCACGTCTACAGGTAAGATGTATCTGATAAAAGACGAGTCTAAATTAAACAGTGAGGATGGGTATGAGCCTTACACGGCCAGTCAGGCTTCCTCCGTGCCTTGGTCCGGGGTTACGGGCAAACCAAGTACCTTCGCCCCTCCCACGTCCTCCGCTACCGTTCTTGGCGGTATTAAGGTGGGATATACGACTTCCGGGAAGAACTATAAGGTGCAACTGGATTCGTCCGGCAACGCCTACGTCAACGTTCCATGGACGGATAATAACACAACGTATAATGAAGCCACGGCCGACACCTTAGGATTGGTTAAGATCGGCTATGCTTCTAATGGAAAGAACTACGCTGTGCTCTTGGATAATGGCAAGATGTACGTCAATGTCCCTTGGACTGACAATAACACTACATACTCACAGGCCACGAGCGATAATCTGGGTCTTGTTAAGATCGGGTACTCAGCTAATGGGAAGAATTATCCGGTAGCTCTTGACGGAAATGGTAAGATGTATGTGAATGTTCCGTGGACGGATACCAACACGACATACACCAATATGGGAGCCGCTTCTGCCTCAGCGTCGGGAAAGGCCGGCTTGGTCCCCGCACCTGCCGCCGGAGCGCAAGCCAAGTATCTTCGTGGTGACGGGACATGGCAAACCCCTCCTAATACCACATATAGCAACATGGGTGGAGCGACGTCCTCAGCCGCAGGATCGGCGGGATTGGTACCCGCTCCGACTGCCGGCAAGCAAACCTCTTTCCTTCGTGGCGATGGTACGTGGGTGGTTCCGACAAATACCACATACGCCAAGGCCAATACCACGACATTAGGATTGGTGATGATCGGATATACTGAGAACGGTAAGAATTATCCGGTAGAGCTGGATAGTAGTGGTAAGATGTATGTTAACGTGCCTTGGACGGATACTAATACAACGTATGATGTTGTAGGAGCTAACGGGTCCACAGGATTGGTCAAGAACGGCAGTACCGTGACAAACGCCTCTGGATATACGGCTTGTCCTATTGTCGGTGGCATCCCCTATTATAAGGATACGAATACTACCTACGCCAATATGAAGGCGGCTACGGCCTCGGCGGCTGGTGCTGCGGGATTGGTACCGGCCCCAGCCGCTGGCAAGCAGGCATCTTTTCTTCGTGGTGATGGAACGTGGGTAGTGCCTACCAATACCACATACGGATTAGCCTCTACTACAGCTAACGGCTTATTGAGACAGCTTAATGGAAGCACATCCAGTTTCATGCGTGGAGATGGCACTTGGGCTACACCTCCTAACACGACATACGCCGTAGCCAACGAGTCTACTAACGGGTTGATGGCGGCGGCTGACAAGAAGACCATGAACAGGCTTATAGGAGTTAATACGGTCACGACATTAGATCACCTGCCTATTAGCAAGAGAAGTATCACGGCTACGTTATCAGCCGCTACCACCCTATCCGTGCAGTCAGGGATGCAGGTAGGGGAGGAGCTGATGATCAGGTGTGTCCCCTCAGCGGCTTTCACCCAAGCGATACCTAATTCCGGGGATTATGTCAGCATGAGCGGAACTTCTATAACCACTACGGCTAACAAGCCTTTCGAGATAAATATCTGGTGTTACGATTCAGGCAAGTATAGCATCGCCGTTAAAGAACAAGATTAATAAGCTATGAGTTTTACATATATAAACAGGGAGATATATCCCAAGATGTTGGTTCAAGATGAGCCTCTTGACGATAATTACGCCAAGGGCTATAGTTATGATGATTACTCCAAAGGTATTCCCGCCCCATGGATAGAGCTTGGGGAGGAGCAACTGGCGTTCAAGGAGGCTAATCCTAAAGCTACTGTCAAGGAAATTATCGAGGCTAAGCTGGATGAGTCAAGGCTTCTTAATGAGGAGAAATCAGTTAAATACGAGGAGATAAGAACTTATGAGACCGGAAATCTATATGAGTTCTTCTTGGATGATCAGAATATCTATATTCCTGAACATGATAGACGTAACGCCTTGTCTGATGGGGCTATAGCTGGCAAGATAACGATCATGGGTCTGGAATTCGATATAACGGAAGGCAAGATCTTGATCGGGATGATGGATAAGTATGATAATGATCTTATGTCGGCGTTAGGGGATAAGCAAAAGCAGATCAATCTAGCCACTACCGTAGAGCAGGTAAGGGCTATTGATGTCCAATCCGGATATCCAGACAAGATAAGTGTCACCACAGCATACGTCCAGCAACAGGCGAAGGAGAAGGACGCCTCTGATCCTCAGAAGGTGGCTGTAAAATTTTCTAGAATGGTGGTTAATAATAAAGACTTATCCTTATCCTCTAACGATAAATTGGATGTTAAGGTCCTATTCCCCATATGGGGACAAGAAGGGGCGGAGTTCGGGCTATCCGTGGATACCGGATTTTGTCTTAGGGTGGTTAAGGAGGATACGGATATCCTTTATGAGGTTATCCAACAACATACGCTGTCGGAGGAATGGGAACCCGGACTAAATACGGCTTCCTTGTATAAGGTTATTGATAAGGAACATGCCGGTACTATAGGGGATCCTATCCCGTATTTCCCTCCAATGGAGATATTCAAGGATAAGTATTACATTCAGAACGCTGATGTGTATAAGTGTACTAGGGATAGCGGAACTCCTCTCAGCCATAATCTACAGGATTTAATAGGTCTGTACGTGGAGCGGGTGTAGTCGTAGTGCTATCTACCCCCCCCCCATATTTTATGGCTAACATTATATAAGTTATTTTTGGCATAATAAAAGGACATTTATAAATATATTTAAGTATGGCATCACAAAAATTCGGTTTCGTAACCGTAGACCCGGTATCAGGATCAGGAGATCAAGCGGTTAATTTCTCCGGTGATAAATACACCGGTCGTCTTCAACGCACTATCAACCTTACGGTCACCACGAACGGCGGGGCTAAGAAGGCGTTGGTAGTTAATCAGGCAGCGGCTGCTGAGATGGTAAGATCAGACAGCCCTAACGCTTCCGTACAAAAGACAGGCGGTAATGTTACCATCACCGGTAAGTCTAACAGTACTAAGCTTACGTTCGCGGTCACGCCGGCTAAGGAGAACGGGCTTACGTTACAGCTCCCGGCTAACTACACGGCGGCTGGAAAGACTACGGCTAACGGAGCGGTTATCGCCGACGATCCCGGAGCCGCTGGCGAGTTCGTTTGGAGCATCACGATCTCGGACGTACCGGCCAACGTCACGATCGAGGAACTGACAGCTACATTGAAGGTAGCTGCCGCTGGTGGCCAGATAGCCAACGTGACGGTAAAGCAAGCCGCTGGAGACTCTACTATCGAGCTTGACAAGGAGACTATTAACTTGGATGTAAATGGTACTCAACAGACGGTTAACGTAACATCTAATGACAGCTGGACATGGGCGCAAGCTGCGGCTAGAACCGTATTGAGAATGATGGGACGATAATCAGTTTCTTTTCTCTTACTCAGACCCCGATCGACTAAAGCCGGTTGGGGTTTATTTGTTTTGCTATCTTTGCAATAGAACAAAAATAATACAACTATGGCTAATGATTTGAATATTAATTGGAAGGACGGGGTAGGCGAGGTAACGGACCAGCCTCTGACCGTCAGTCCGGGGTCCGGGGCCGGAAGCGCCCCCGTTTCCTTTGGCTCGGTGATGAACAACGGTCTTGATCGGACTCTTGAGCTGGAGATAACAACTCCAAAAGGTATTAAGAAGACGCTCACGGTGAATCAGGAGGGATGCCGGCAGGCTTATATTACGAGTGACGGCAAACGATGGCTGACTAGCGACAATCGGGTGTATGGGGTTTTGAAAAGCGATGCTCCGTGCGAATGCATAGGTGATTGTCCTTGATATTTTGTTTTTACGAATTTTGTAATTACATTTGTGGCGCATGTCCATCACCATGCTTTTCGTCGCTAATTTATTATAAGGGATACCGGTCTGTGATAGGATCGGCATCCCTCTGTTTTTTAATATGGAGAAGATAAATGTTTTCGATGTTCAGGTTCCTGATGGGAGACTTGACTCATACGATCTACATGATGTGGCTGACACTAAGGTAATGAGTGAGTTCCTGCACCGAGAGGGTGGTCGTTATTGGACTACGATAGATGGCGTAAGGCAGTTGTATCGTAGGATTGAGTGTGAGATGTGTTTTGAGGTTATAGAAAAATTAAAGGAGTTATGAGAGAGATGGAATTTGATTTCGTGATATATCCGTTGAAGTTGATTATCACGGTTGGATTGGATTATAAGACATTGTGTGATCGTTTCGAAAATATGGAGCCTGAACACGAGGGGAAATGGGGAGATGAGGATGATATGGACAAGGAGGCGTCTTTCGCGAATTTGGTAAGGGATAGGGATGATGACGATAAATTCGCCATACTTTGGAATTTTTCGAGCGACGATGATTTAATAATGAGAAATATATGTCACGAGTCATTCCATATAGCAATGAGCGTATGTCAGTTTTGCAATATGTCTCTTGGTTTTAAGGTTGGAGAGGATGAACACGCGGCATATATAGCCGGCTTTGCTGGTGATTGCGTTAGTGAGTTCATCAATAGTAAGAATACGGATTAAGCCATAAATTATATAAGGAACACAAGAATATCAGCCTCCGCTTATTTGTGGAGGCTTTTTGTTTATCTTTGTCAAAAACATGAAGTTATGTCAAGTTGTGTAATTAAAAGAAATAGTAAGGGTAAGATAACCCGTGTCTTGACCCCTTCCGGAGAGGTATCCACCTTGTTTGATAAGATAGCGGGTATAGCCGCCGTAAGTGACCTTAATAAGGCCGCTGAAGCTTATATGACTATTTATAACGATAAGTTTAGGTCTAAGTTCGGTGACTGGACGAAGTCCGTACCAAGGAATAAGGAGGCCGCCAGATCCATAAGTGCCAGACTTAACGCTAGCGAGTGGGGACAACTTATGTCAGCCAAGGTCTTGTCTGCCATAAGTGATATGGACGCCCCGGCGTTGGCCAGAAGCCTTGGGAATAGCGACAATGTAGTGGCTTATCTTACTTCCGGAGAGGTAGGTGAGGTCAGTGATATGGCGGTGGTAGATACATCCACGGTACAGGAGGTGGATTTGGATTCCATAAATGAGGATAATATTGGCGACACGATACTGAAAGAGGCGTCATGGGATGATATAAGGGCTATCAGGGAGAATATAGACATTAAGGAGACAGCCCGTATGTTATGGAAGGCCGTGGAAAGCGCTTTTACCGGGCAACGACCTAATATTAGGGTGAAAGGCGGAAGTATAGACGGGGAGATCATATTTTCTGGCAATGTCTTGCCGTTAAATAATATTGAGAATTATACTCCTCCATCTTCAAGATTGGTATATGATTCCGGTGAGCCTCGCCTGTTCTTTAGATCGGATGACGGCAAGATACACGAATCTTACGCCAACGCCATAAAAGGATCGTCCGGTGGGCGGGTCGAGGCCGGGTTCTTGGCCGGCAGTGTCGAGGAGAGCGACATCCCGTCTGGCACGACTGACATCTCCTTTGGCTCTTCCTCAATAACCCTTAATAACAGCGAGTCATTCATCCCGATCCTTGGTATTAGCTCAGACCCTAATATAAGCACCCGTGGAGGGTTTGTTAATTACCTTATCAAGAAAGGTATGTTGAGTGGGGAACGTATAAGGCTAGGGGATAGATATTATCTTACTGGAGCCGGCAATTCTGATGGTCTTAAGATCTATAACGCTATGGATGCCTTCTCTAGCCTTAAAAATAGATTTGGAAGTCAGTCCTCCGAAATGAACGTATTGGGTTCTATAGGTTTTGATACGGAGGTAAGTAATGATCTTGATCTTATCACTACGTCCGGGGAGAAGGTTACGGTAAGCAGATCGGAGATCAAGGGTATGTTAAGGCAAGGTAAGTTTGAGGAGCTTAATAACAAGTATGATGGATTCATGGAGCTAGCCTTGTCGTTGATGATGGAGGATAACGCTTTGTACGGAAGCAATGTCCGTGGGGTTATCGAGAACGAGAAGGCGGAGGATCTCCAGAATAGGACTGATATCACCAATATCTTATCCACGTTAGGTATCCGTGTGATGGGTATGTCTGAGTATATGGATAAGTATAAGATGCGTAATGGCGTGGATCCTTCGGCTAGGGCGTTATCTGACATGGCCAATGGGGTTATCGCCTTGGCTGAGGGGGCTACGGTAGAGGATCTCAATGAGGAGGTGGCTCATTTCTTGGTCGATACTTATCGTAACCAACAGGAGATTGACGAGGTGCTGGATTCTATTGTCGGCACGTCGTTATGGAATCAGTTCGCTGGTCGTTACTATGAGGTGTATGGGAAGGAATACCAAGGAGAGGAGCTGGATCGGATGGTGAAGCGGGAGATCCTAGGTAAGACGTTGGCCCAGCGGTTCGTGCCGGGCATGGAACAGGCGGTAGAGGATCTGACCTCGTCCGAGGACGCCCAGCTCTCCTTGTTTGGCAGGATGGTACGAGCTATACGTAATTTCTTCTCCAGCCAAAGATCGGATTTAAATAAGGTACTTGACAGGATAAAGGAGTCGGCGTTAGCTGATGATCCAAGCGCCTTTGACGTGCTTCTGCTAAAGGATAGCGATCATCTCATGTACTCGTTATCGGACGTTGACGTGGCTAATAAGTTGATCAAGAACGGTAGGTCATTGGAAAGGCTATACACCAGATTGCAGAGGATGAGATCAAGCCAAAGCCAGAGGATCGGTGAGAGTATCTCCCTTCTTAGTGATATAGGCGAGAAGGTGAGACAAGTCGGGGGTGAGCTTAATAAAAACAACAACCTGTTATCCACCAAGAGTGTCATAGCGACCGCCAAGGCTGAGGTGGAGTATTTGGTCACTGTTGCCAGTAGCTTGCGTAAGAGCGACAAGGGATTGGATTATGAGACGATACAGGTTATCGATAACGTATATGGGGAGATAGTACCGTTAATTAGGAATCTTCGTGGATTCGTCAATAATCAGGCGTCGGATTATTATGGCAACAACAAGGTTGGTATGGTAGAGGATATGGATGATATATTACGTATGGCTGAGACATCCATGTCCGATATAAACGCCCTTCGAAGTGATCGTAATGAGGACTGGCTGGATGGACAGCTTCGGATGTTTAATATCCCGGAAAGATATTGGAATGGGATAAAGAAGTTGATAAATAACATCCATAAGGATATCAATGTCATGTCCCGGTTTTTCGGGACGTTAGAACATAGCGGGAACGCTATCTTAGGCATGTTAGGGCAACGTCTTGCCAAGGCTTATAACGACGCTCATGTTGAGGGCGTGGCTAATATCAATAAGATGACGAAGATGATGAAAGAGCGTGGATGGGGGATAAAGGATAATGAGGATCTTATACAGAAGATAAACGGTAAGAACTCTGATTACCTTGATTCGTCCCGTGATTTCGCCAAATACGATTTACTGTATCGGACAGAGCAGGCGAAAGCTATTATTGATATATATGATCTTAAAAAGGTTACTGGTAAGACCGAGAAGCAGCTTATCGACATGTTTTTATCTGATAAGGGGCTTAAGGTCAAGACTCGTGATGATATCGTAGGGTATGATGGTGATAAACCTATTACAAAGGAGGTCAATCATATATTCAAGCCAAGTATCCAGAATTTTGATATCTCGGCCATGACATTCGAGGATCAGCAACGATATCTCGATGCGATAAATAGGTGGTTGGATGAGAATCGTGAGAAGCCTATGGTGCAGGCTTATTACGATAAGATCGAGAAAGTCAATAAGAAGGTCGAGGAAAGACTGGGTCGTAGGGTATCGCAAGCCACGTCCGATTTCATGACCCGTATCCGCAGGAGCAGGTATGTGGCTATGGATAAGTTCGTGAGGAACGGGAAGGTCGATTGGAAGGCGTTTCAATCCGATCCTATAGCTTGGAGATCTTATCTGGATATTTTACGTGACAGGGCTATAGCTAAGAGCGAGTGGTATTCCGATGGGACACCAAAGGAAGAGGGATCAGAGGCTCTGATGATGTCCGAGGAGATCAAGGCATGGGACGAGGCATGGGCCGAGGAGTTCGGGAATACCAACGAGGGTCGTAAGGCTTCCGCGGAATTCAAGGAGATACTTCGCGGGATAGAGCGGTCAGAGGGCGGTAAGGCGGCGTTCGAGTTCCTGCTGGCTGGCGGTCATCTTGGTTTCTCTAAGGATATGTGGGGATCCGAGGAGGGTGATTATTACGAGAATCTGGTTGATAAGATCACGGAGCAATCTGTATCATCATCAAGGATAGAGAAGGTAGAGGAGGCGATGGCAACAATAAATGAGATCAACGATCAGTTAAGACCTTTGCTTATTCAGTACCGGGACAGTACCAGATATGGCGAGTATGATTTCGATCGTCTTCGTGGGTCATCGTCATTAAGGAAGATAAACGAGCTATACGACCGTCTGGCCGAGGCCAAGAGTGTTATTAACGCCGCCGCTTCCGCTGAGGATATTGAGATGAATATGCCCGATACGGTGGAGAGTGGCGTTACAGATTCCTACCGTAATGCGTTAAGGGATGCCGTGACATACGACAAGGGTATGGATGAGATTAAGTTCGCCAAGGAGCATATGTCCGCCCGCTCCCGGAGTCAGGTGGATAGGATGGCCGCCAAGCTGTCCCGGAAGAACCCGTCATGGACGTTCATAGAGACATTGTTCTTAAGAAAGAAATACGGTCCTGATTTCAGTGATAAGCTGGCTAATGATATAGCTATGGGTAAGGCTAATAGTATACTTATCGAGTACGCCAGAACTCGGCTATATCCTTATATGAGAAAATACTCTCCCAAGGGATATTCTGATTTCGTTAGGAAGATAAATAACGGTACGTATAAGGTATCCGAGTTCTTTGATGCCATGGAAAATGGTATATCAAATGAAGAGAGCGTATCCCGTTTCGGGTTCGATATTAATATGATTGACTTATCGATCAATAACCAGTGGCTAGAAGAGGCCGATGCCGAGAGTTCTTTCCGTAATCCTAATTATAATCCCGATCTGGGCTATGGATATCATACGCCTAGGTTTGATAAGTACAAGAACGAGGCTTTTTTCAAGAAATACGGTATTACCAACGAAGGGGAGGAAGCTACGATCAATAAGGATAAGTGGGAGATGAGGAAGGAGCTGCTTAACATAAGCCGTAAGGCTATGGAGGATTATGACGAGCGGTTCAGGAACATCTACCAGATACCACAAATATCCAAGGGCGGCGTGGAGAGGATGGTGCAGGCCGGGGTTGACCCGAAGGCGGCCATCGGCAACGCCGTGCGTGATATTGTTGGCGAGAGGGTGGATGACCCTATACACGGTCAAGGGCAAGACCTAGGAGAGCTTGATGAGAACGACAACAAATATCGCATGATCCCCAAGTACTATCTAAGTAAGCTAGAGAATGCCGATGACGTATCTCATGATTTCGCGTACTCCTATTCCATGTTATCCTTACAAGCAGCCGCTTACAAGCATAAGAGAGCGGCTTTGGATGATGTCATGGGATACAGGAACATGATGCTGGAGACGCAATACGACGGCGGTAAGAACCCAGAGGCAACGCATGCCTATAGGATGTTTCAAGATTGGGTTAACGCCAGTATCTATGATGTCAGGATAAATAACAAACGTATAGAATGGAACGTAGGAAGCTATAAGGTGGACCTTAATAAGCTAGCTCTTATGTTTACTAAGTTCGTATCCAAATCCAACTTAGGCTTCTCCCCGTTCGTCGCGGCTACCGGCGCCCTTACCGGGCAGGCCAACTTCCTTTTGGAGGGTATGGTGGGGCAGTATATAAGCAAGGATTCCATGAAATACGCCTATGGGGAAGCCCAGAAGCAGTTGAGTACGTACGTGTCTGAGATCGGGGACATAAACCGTACCAACAAGCTATATGTCGTTGGAGAGGCCCTAGGTGTGTTTAATGTCCGCAACCGTGTACGATCGGCGGCGTACAACAAGATCTGGAGAACCTTATTCCGGGACCTGCCGTTTAAGATGATGGAGGTTCTTAACTCCCCGTTGGATCCGCAGGTTATTATCTCGGTCATGGATGATACCCGCCTATACGAGGGTCAGTTCTGGTCATACTCCAATTTCAAGGAGATGATGATGAAGGACAGGAATATGTCCGCTAACGAGGCTAAACGCGATTGGGAGCGTTTAAGGGATTATTCTATGTGGAACATGGTAGACGTCAAGGACGGAAAGATCGTGGCTAAGAACGAGGCTAACAAGGATATTATAGACCGATACATACCTACATTATCTAGTAGGGTCAGAAGTATGGTGCAGATCTGCGACGGCGCCTTGAACGAGCAGAACCGGGTGGGGGCTAGCCGGAACGCTATCCTTAATATGGTGCTGCCTCATCGTGGATGGTTTATATTGGCCGTGCAGCGGGCGTATAAGAAAGCCGGTTTCAATTTCCAGACCAACCAGTTCGAGGAAGGATACATGAGAACGTTATGGAGATTCGCCGGGGATATTTATAATATGATGTCAGAAGGCAGGATGAGGGAAATACATGACGTGCTGAAAGAATATCATAGTCTTAATCCTTATGAGCAGACCAACATCAAGCGATCGCTTGTTAATATGGCGGTATTCGCTACCATGATAGCCATAGGACGGGCGTTGATGGGATACAGGGAGGATAATGAGGATAGTTGGTTCGGGCAGTTCATTACCTATATAGGATTCAGGACGATCAATGAGATCGCTTCCCAGACATCCCCGTTCATGGAGCTTAACGCTATAGATATGTTACAAGACCCGCTGGTTACGGCCCGGAAGTTAGGTGATCTCACCGATCCTCGAAACTGGGATCCTTTCGCTACCGTCCAGACCGGCGTGTATAAGGGCGAGAGCAAGCTATGGAGGCAGCTCATGAAGTTCTCATTTGGTAAGCAATGGTATAATATCAAGACGGCTAGGGATATTAAGCAGACATCCGACTACTGGCTGATGACCAACGGCATGACGATGGGATTCTTCTTAGGAGGCAGGGATAAGGATGAGTCTGGGGAGGACGCTAATTGGTATTTTGATAGAGGGAGGTAGATGATATTGATTATAAGGTTTTTACCCAAAATGGCAAAAACTTTGTTGGTTCGGAGGCAAGATGTTTGGTTAAAATAATAGAAGGATAGGAGATTATCACCCTATCCTTCTACTGTTATCAGCCCTTATACTTATACACAAAATCATCCACATCCATATACTCACACCCGAAGTTTTCCGCCGTTTTCTTATCGGAGTCGGAGAACTGCCCTTCTTTCCCGGAAGCGTCCCCGATCATCAAGATAGTATCGTATACGATCTTTTCTTCCTCATCTTCATCGTTATTCATGTATTCGATGAAATCCATATACTCTTTTATCATCCCTATATTCGGCTTCCTATTGACGTTGCGTTTATTATTGCTTTCGCAGTAATAAGCACTTACGGATATATCCGTGTAATCTTCCAAGGCGTTTGATATGTAATCGAATTTATATTCAAACATCTCTTTGTCCACGAATCCTTTTTCTATACCTCCCTGATTTGATATGATTAGTATATCATCAGGAGCGTAATTTTTGATAGCCTCAAATACGTAGAGTTTGAGTTTCATATCCCATATACCTTTAGGGAATGTATCCCCTGACAATGTCTCAATCAGTGTCCCGTCTAAATCTGTTATTAACAATTTACACTTTTTCATGATTCAAAATTTAAATGATATGTGATTATTTAGCCATTTTATCAAGGCGAATATTAAAAGAGAGCGTAGTAGGAGGAGACTTTGGCAACTCATTGCCAATTCTCACCATCTCATCATGTTCCTCTTTCGTTAAGAAAGGTTTATCTATTAAATAAGCTAACCTTTCTTCCAGTTCTTTTTGTTTCTTATTACTTTTCATAAATATAATTTATTATATAATTACCCATCATTAAATTACAGATCCATCTTTTGTAACTATAGGAGTTCCGACTGGTAATATCCTGAAATTAACACCAACTATTATAAAACTCCCTTCTGGATCAGGATCTTTATATATTAAATATTCTTTTCCATGGAAGCATGTATGTTTAGGATTATTTAAGAACTCATCGAATTGAGCTAACTCATCATCCTTTAATCTAAACTCTTGTTGATAATCTTTTGCTGTCTTCATATTTGTAATTTTATAAAGTTCTTAGACGATGAGGTATTCTGCCTACTCCGCAAAGTCCCCCATTTTCTGATTTGACAATTTTTACTCCATCAATAGAATGATAGATGTTTTTTGTAGAATCATTCAAAAATTCTTTAAAACTTTCCAGTTCTTCATCTAATAAGAAAAATTCCTTTTTGCAAAGCTCAATATCTATATGAGGGCGTTCCTCAGTGAATGATTTAAGAGATATAGGGTCATCCTCCCACGTCAGGTGCCTACCTGCTAACTTATAGATTGTACCTCTTGGAAGTACGATCGCCGAATTGTGATCCTCGACAGAGAAATATTCCTCGTCGTGCGCTGACCTCTCGTCCGTCCATATCTCTCCTTGCCGAGCGGGGGCGTTGTTAAGAATAACCTCGTCACCGTTTTTGTTCACGGCCAAAAATACTATTGTCTGTTCTCCTATTTTCATAAATTATTTACGAGCCTCTGATAAGGCTCGTGTTAGTATATCCTTTTTTCTTATAATCTCCTTATATCTTTTGATATTCATTTTTATTATCTTCATAATAAGTTCTTTTGCCTTAATAGCACCAACATCTTATTCCAATCAACATATCCTTTATCCGTAAGTGGAGTGCCGATATTCCTATCATCTATATAATAATCACAATACAATTTTGGTGATGATGATACTGGCTCAGGATTGTAGTTTACCGAATACAGATTGATATGATTATATTTAAACCAGTCCACGGCATCCTGTAGATATTTACCATCTCTTACCGTATATAATATCAGAAGATTCTTATCAGCTAGTTTCCTCAATACGCTAGCGGCTCCGATATTGTCTCCTACATAAGGGAATAAGTCTGTCACGCATGTCCCATCGAAATCTATTCCTATTATTGCCATATTCTCTTTATTTATCTTATTAAATTTTTGTATCCTACTTTCTTCATCTGCTCTTCGGTAGCTTTCTTCTTCGGGAACTTCCCGTGCCATTTTCCGGGCACCACGACATCACGGCCGTCCGGGGAGGTAGTAAGCCTCCCGCATTCGCTGCACAGCCCCATGCCCTTGTACGGCTGTAGTTCCTTGGCATACTCGAATTTGTCCACCATATACTCGTTTGTCAACATCCAGTAACTAGACGTAGCGGTATTATCAATGCAACCGCATTTAGCGCATACAAATAAGCTCATAGTAAGTTCTTTTTTGCCTCACTGAACAACCGTTCTACCAGATTCTCAAATTCCTCATCAGGCATATCTATTATGTCTTTTATCTGCACTTGTATTCTTTCTTTTGCTAAAGAATAGCAATTACTATTGACAGAGTAACGAACTACAGTGCCGTTTACGAAAATAAAATCATCTGATTTTAAATAATTTGTATAGCCATTCTTAGAAAGCATAGGAATATGATGTATATCATCTATTCTTGCTATAAGAGAATCATTATATTTGACATATTTTCCAACAATCCATTTGTGCTTCTCATTTAGATTAACTTGTATCTTGCTTATTTCTTCGTTTAACTGTTTTTCCAGTTCTTCAATCTTATTCATATTCTATCCATTTTAATGTTATTGTTATTAAATCTGTTTATCATCTCATCAAAGAATTGACGGTCTATCTCCACAAGCAGGGAGTCCCTTCCCTCCTCGTAAGCCGCTATCCCTGTCGTTCCGCTCCCGGCTACCGGATCCATTACCGCATCTCCCGGATTCGTATATGTTCGTATCAAGTATCTTAGTAACTCCACCGGCTTCTGGTTGGGATGGATGGCTGATTTTTGCCTGTCTGTCTTAAATGTCATGACCGATAGCGGGTATCTCTCCGTGCTATCGTATGTAGTGAGACCGGCTTTGCCATATAATTCCGTTTCCTTGCATCCCACTTTACTGGAGGCCTTGGATACTTTCCTGACATGACCATAAGTCTTTTGGGGATTATATGTATGCTTCCCAAGTGGCATAGGTGAGAAGATAAGTATCAACTCATGATTTCTTAATGGATTTTTCTTGGCGTTAAGAAAACCGGTAGGGGTAGTCTTATGCCAAACAAGGTCGTACCGGTACCATCCCGCTGGGGCGACCCTCATGATCTCGACCGCCGCCGTGAGGGAACAGGTGACGGCTACCACCCCGTACGGACACAGCATTTTTTGGATTACCTCCCACATCGCCTTATAATCAAATCCCTCCTTGTCGTATCTTGCCTGGGTTATCTTATAAGGAGGGTCGGCAAAAACAAATCTTACCTTCCCTACCATATCCTTGAATACGGACATCGCCATACCCATATCCCCGTTAAACGCCCTTACTTTCCCGTTCATCATCAACCCTCTCCACTTTAATTGTTCCCATATCACCTGAAGGTAACGTAATACCGCTATACACGTTATTCCAATTCTCGTCAATGGCCAACTGATGTAATATCGACCTATATATCTGGTAGGTGTTACCGATAAGTCTCTTCCTATTTATCTTATCCTTACTACCCCCATCATATCCTATATGCTCATAATCCCCAAGATCAGGGAACAGTCTTCTTCTTATCGCTCGTGAGTTATTGATTATAAAGCTTCTTATCCCTAGCGTTTCCGCTCCATCCATATCATTTATCAACGTATCTGTCGTATGTTGTAGGTCCATGTCGCCAGCGGCGAATCTACTGATGTCTTCCACGCATTGGGATATCAGCATTAGCTGTTCCCTTGTCAACGTTATTTTATAAAGTTGTTTATTATCCATGATTATCTGATATTAATTTTTCTTTTATATGTTTAGATATATCAATTATCTCATCTTTTATATTGCAATCATCTTTTAATAATGAACCAAATATACATGATATGGCGCTCTTTAGGCCTAGCGCTATCCCTATCTCCAATATTTTTTTATCGGTATTAGAGATTTCTACAGGTTCATATAATATTGATGATATGTTGTTAACGACGTATATTATATCATCTTCATTCATTGATGTAGATTTATCGACAATAGCTATAAAATCTTTTATAATCATAATATAAGCTATTTTTATTTCTTTTATCGTATCATCGCTTAGATGTCTATCTCTTATATGCCTTTCAACATACTTGTTTGCTAGATTCTCTATTTTGTTTGATTTGTCCATTTGTACTATCAATTATTTAGTTAATAATAGATCATAGTCCTCTTCGTCTATACTCCCATTATTGTTGATGTATATAATGAAATCATTTAAAAGCACGGACTTATCCTTGGATAAGGCTTTTATAATAAGCTCTCCATCATCTTTCAACATCACATGCAGAGTATCCCATATAACATATTTTGACATTCTTTCTCAATCTTCTTGATTGTTTTAAGTATTGTCTCCTCATATCTTTTTACTATTCCGCACAGTTCAGTCGTATTATATTTACGTATAGCCGTGAATATATATTCCTTTTTACAATCCCAGCATTTTATCAGTCTTTCTGATCCGCACGCCTTATCCTCGTAGAAGAAGCAACCCTTACATGGTTCATTATGGTCGTAGCTTAATACTACAAGCAGCTCCACACCATTCTTGTATATCACGTCTCCTTGTTTCATCTTGTCTATTTTATTGATCTCATTATCAATATAGTAAAGTTGGATATTATCCATACTATAGATATCCAGAACGTTGTACTTAACATAAGACCTATATTCCTAGGTATAGGATCTACTCTCCTGAATGTCAGGATCATGAATATAAATGTCTTGAAGTTCATAATTTACGATATTTTTCTATATAGCTAACTATCAAGTCTTTAACTCCTTTTGGGACATCTACCAGTTTGAGATTACCTTGGAATATGTCCTTGCCGTACTCATCCATAATCTCCCCGAATGAAGGATTCATGACTCTTGTTGACATAGATATCGGTTGATCAGTGTCAAATTTGATAACGATCTTCTTTCCGCCGTTTATCGCCTTTTTAAAAGCCACGTAAAGCTTTCGACCTTTTATTATATCACAATTCCCTTTCAGGATATTAGACATATGTATGACATATTCTTTCTTCGCATCTCCTGGGTTGTTCATAAGCTTAAGATCTCCTCCGGTATCTCTCCATTTCCTGAAGCACGGGAAACATAGACCGTGATTTGCCTTAGCGTGTCTAGGTATCATCCTGCTGCTGCCGGCTGGGATCGTATCGCCACAGCAGATACACGTCCTATCCTTGTTGGTGCGCATCGGCACATAGCTCTTTATTGGGTATTCTTTTCTTTTATACATCTTCTTCTGTTTTCAAAATTATCATCACCATACTCATAATTAGGACAAGCCTTATTGCTTGGCCGTCTCGCATAAGTCTTTTGCTCCCTATTATATTTTCTATTAGGGTTTATATAATGGTCGCACACTTGCCAAATAGAGCAACATACCTTCCCGTATCTTTTCGCCCAATCATTATCATGCAGATGTACGCATGTAGAACAAGTCGGATTCTTAAGCTTATCCTTGTTATCATCTATGATCTTATTAACCCGATCAAGAATAACGGACATATGCTCAGTGTACATAACATTGAATACGTCCGGTTCTGGAAGATATGTCATCGAGCTTATATCTATGTCCATTTCCTTGGATTTGTTGTAAGCCGATTTGTATTTCCTTACCATCAAATCTTTTAACTGATTTACCTTCTTCTCATATGTTCCCATGTCTCATTCGGTTTTCCATCCCTGTTTCCTTAATAAATCCACCATCATCCCTTTTATCTTAGGGCTAATGGCTTCGGTAAGTATATCAGCGGCCAAGTTGATAGAGAAGCTGGTCATTCTATACTCCCCTATATATTTCTCGCTGGTAACTTCTTTCACATAATCGTGGATATCCTTAATCATCTCGTTCTGAGATCTCAGGAGATCCAGTATCTCATTAATCTTATCATCCATTTTTCTCGAATATACCTGACAACAACCAGACAATTACTATCAAAAAGAAACACAACCCAAGCGCCTCATCCGGGTAATCATGCATCGCCTCTAAAATGTCCCTCATAGCTTAATGTCCATTTTGCCAATTATACGATAGAAAATATCCCTAGTCAGCTCAATATCGTAAGTAGCGTCATGAAGCTTATTCTCGTCGATCTCAATACCCATAGTTCTGGCTACGGTCATCAACTTAAAGTTCTCCATATCGTTTCTTACACCCATCAGGAACGGTGTCACCATAACATATACATCCATACAGTTAGGATAGAACCATGATCCGAAATACTTATCCCCACATTGCTGGAATAAAGCCCGTAGGAAGTTGTTATCGAATCCAGCGTTGTTATACCCCACTAAATACATTTTATCCCTCTTGTCGAACTTATTCACGTATTTGGATAATATACCAACTAACTGCCTGTACCCTTCTTCCATAGGTTGATACGACTGTATCTGCTCCAAGGTAACGCCAGCCACGTCCAGCGCCTCTTGCTCTATCGTGGCGGCAGGGTTCGGGGCTAGGCGAATGTCAAACCTCTCGGCCTCCTGCCCGTCGATATCCACGATCCCTCCTATTTGGTGTATCCCGTTTCTCCAGAACTTAACCCCGGTTGTCTCTAAATCAAAAAATAGTAATTTGCTCATGTCTATTTATTTTGTTAATTTATCATTATCTAAGAACTAGTCGTGAAATGCTTTTATAATATATACTCCCATCAACTCTTTTACCTTCAAAGAAGTATATCCAATATTCTAATGAAGAACATCCAAAAGCAAGACATAGATTATTTATCGCATATCTAAAGTATTTCTTGCCTGAACGAAATAAGGTTTGAAATTCTTTATTATTTAAATGGAGTCTTTTTTTGATTTTTCTTTTATTCATGTTTATAATTTTATTTTAAATGTTCCCTGATTTTATTCAATGCCTTATAAGACAGATAGCTGTCTATAGTATTATCGCTATCTATTTCCAGCAGCTTATTAAACAGGTCTTTAGCCAGTACTTTCCACTGCTCTCCCCAATCACGGAGATTCTCGACCTTTGACCGTATATCCTCGAAATAAGAATCTACGTCTGATTTGATTGATTTTGAATAGTATTTAACATCCTCCTCGTCCCCATCCATAATATAATCACATTGTGTCTCGATATCTTTTATATGACTGTCTATATCACTACACATATAATCAACAGGTCTACGTATATTGAATATAGCTTCTGACGTAAGACCGGTTATATCTTGTATGTCTTTTAAATTACCCATGATTTAATCAATTAAATGCCAACCATCCACCTGCAAATCCCATTGCTAAAATAGATAAGATTATAGATGTGAATAATATCCAATCTTTTGCGCTTAGCTCATTATTATCTCTCTTTATTTTATCAAGATAATCATATATTGCCGTATAGACAGCATGGTGAATATTCTCGTCTCTAGCCCTTACGATATTATCATATTCATTATATCCTAGATTATGGGTGGCGCTTTCGATCCTCATATTCCCCGTAACTTTTTTGTTTACATCGAAATCGAAGCTAAATACCATATCGGTGGTTAGAGCGTTGGCGATTCTGCTTTTTATCTCATCATTACTGAGATTAGCATCGTGCACTAATCGCTCATAGTCTTTATCGTCAAGAATTATCTGTTTTTTAATGTTCATATCCCTAATATTTCTGCTACATAAACAAATCCATAGCATATATAATCATCATGTTCCTCATGCCATACGACGGCGCATGGGAAATATAATGGCATATCCTCAGCCATAGGGTCCTCTTTGAAGTCATCAATGTTTATCTTCTCCCTCCACCTCCACAGGTCTTGGATGTCGTTCAAAATTAATTTCTCCATAACTATGACGGATGTTAGATGTTAGTAATTCAATAGCTAAGCTGATCATGGCTCCCGCTTCCGTAAGTTTATTCATTTGGGCGTACACCCTGTGCTCTGCGCTACGATAAGTCTCCCTGCTGCTTATGGTATCCAGTAAATCATCTATAGCGTTTCTAAGAAGATCGGTCATCCCATGCCCTCCCATGCCCTTGAAATAATAAATATCACGACCAGCGTAAAACATGTCTTGATATCTTTTAGCTACGTACTCTATTCCGGATAGATGATATTTTTCGTTGTCTATCTCCACCTCCCCTTTTTCTATAGCCCTTAATAGCTTCCAGTCTATCTTTACATCAGTTTGACGATTTTTTACCTTTACATAGGCATATCCGCCATAATGAGAACCCAGCGTCCTCATCGTAAGTTCATTGACTTTTTGTTTGTCTCCATCCATAATAATTTGGTTTTTAATGTTGATACAAAAGTAAGATTTAAACAAAAATAAAAGCATGAATAATATAAAAATAATATTAATCATGCTTAAATGAAAATATATTCCTTCTGGTTATCACGGATATACGTATTCGTACTCATCTGGAGAAGACGTCTTATATTCAACATCGCACTCCATATTGGTGTAATAGTTATCCCCCTTTCTGTATACTAACGCTACCTTGCAGTCGTATTCCAAACTGTATCCTATAAGAGGGACATTAGCCATAGGCGGATTATCCTCTGTTTTGTATCTTATTCTTGTTACTTGTTTCATATTTTCATGGATATAAATATTCATATTCTTCCGGTGGATATGTTTCAAATTCAGCATCATACTTCATGCAGGTGTAGTACTTATCCCCTCTCTTGTACATTACTTCCCACGGACAGCTATATTTTTTGTTGTATCCTAAAAGAGGAACACCTTCCATAGGAGGATTATCCTCCGTTTTGTACCTTATTCTTGCTGTTTGTTTTATACTCATATAATCCATTTTTTAATAATGTTGTTATCAGTGAAAATAATGTATCTATAAGAAGTCTCTCGCTACTCCAACATATAGGGATCTCGTCTATGTCTCTATACGCTACAGACCATGCATGTTTTATCTTATAACATTCTAATGTACAACCCTCTATCTCATATGGGAGCAAATTCAGTAACGTCCCTACATCCCAAACAGGGTTGGATATATCCGGGGTAACGGCCTCGATCAGTCCTATACGACCAGCGTTATCCTCCATAGAATGTAATTGATCCAGATACTTGTCTCTGAAGCCGCTGGCGGTAGAGATAGGTAGCCCGGCCTCGATCAGCACCCTCCCCTGTTCTTTTGTGGTGAATATCCGTTCCTTCATAATTTCATTTTCCTTTCTACTGTAACGATCGTATCATTATGCCATCCCCCATGAGCCACAAGAAGAATCTCCTGCTGCTCGAAGCCAAGCCCGGCCCCTATACCGCCGGAGTTCCACGCGCAGGTAATGACTACCCCTCCTTTCTTGGTGATCCTAGCTATCTCCTTCTTCTGCATAGCCCAATAACTAGATTGCGTTGTTTGCATATTAACAGCACCTCCAAGCTTTTTATATGACTCGGATACCTGTCTCGCGGAATATGGTGGATCATATAGTACCATATCAGCTATATTATCATCAAGATGACACAAGAAGTTCGTGGCGTCCTTATGATACATAGCTTTAGTCTCAGGGTCAAGATCGTTGGTGATCGTCCCTATATCGCTGTTTCTGGCGAATGGATCCACTATAACCATCCCCTCTTCTCGATATTTGTCTATAAGTTCCCTTATCGGTTTTATGCTGAATGTCTCTTTATTCGGCATTGACCATTTTTTAGTAATTATCATGATCTATGAAGTTTATCCCATTCTTCTTTATCTACTCTTTTACCTTGTATATAAAACAACTGTATTGACCCATCATGAGTGTAAATTGCTTTAGACTTATCATTTTTTAATCTATCGAAAACATTACCAAACCTCTGTGATAATTTCATAGATTGATATTTTTCAAGAAAGTTATATTCTTGATCTGATAAATTTAATTCCTGTTTAATCATTTCCCTGCTTTTGCTCATACCAAATTTGATTGTTTATTTCCTTTTTGAAATTTAATTTCATAATACTTCTAGATATAGGATCACATATATCCTCCCACCAATTCTTGTGTCCTTTTGGTGGATGTATATCCTTTTTCCATAAAGATCCCTTAACTGTCTTGATTCTTCCGTATGGTCTCATTTTGCTCGTGTTTACCTTCACATGTCACATTATATCCGTTTCTAATGACCCGAACATAAGCTCATCAGTAATTTTGCGAAATTCCTTTACAATATCATTTATCTGCTTACGTTCGATGCTTCTTAGCAAATGGGCTATCACATCCACTGTCCATCCGTTACCCGCTAAAGACATGGCCGTATTTGGGGCTATCCCGTCAAGGCAATCATCCGGCAATGTCTGTAGCCTACACATCTCCACCGGGGTCAGGTATCTGAATTTGTCTTTCATGTCAAAGGCATTAGGATATCTTCCGGGAGGCAACGATGATATCACGTTATCTTTCATGACTGTTGTCAGGCAATTACTTTTCTTAATAGAAACAGTATTTTTATCCCTTCTTACCTCCAAACATTGCGTTATTTTCACGTTCTTGTCATAATCCTTTCGATGCCCGTCCTCTCCTATCCTTCCACCGACAATGGTCCCTATATATCTCCCTCTTATGGCTCCCGGATTCCAACCCTTGTCATGCTCTAGAATATCATCCAATGATATATGCTTGTCTTTCGGCATTTCTACCGGCCAATTGCACCAATAAAGGCGATGCCGGGTCTGTGCCGAGACCAAGGCGCTATCGATCTTCACCGGCTCCACGCCAGGCTCCTCGGTAATCACCCAGCGGTGCTCATCCCGCATCCGGACGTTCTCGCCCAAGAACAGGACCTTACCTTTGGTCTCCTTCCTTAAATGCTTTACGATGTCCGAGAAGCAAAAGAAAAGCCTTCCACGAGCGTCCATGAATCCTTTACCCTTACCTGAGCTAGAGAAGCTCTGGCAACAGAACCCTCCCATGACCAGATCTATGTCTTTCCAAGGGATATCCCATGTTCTCCAGTTATTAACATCCCCTAATTGAATAATATTAGGAAAATGTTTTTGACTTCGTCTATCAAATCTTGTACTGTCATATTTTTATCCGCTTTCATAAATCCCATTTTTATTTACTTTCATGGCCAAAAATATCCTTTTCGGCTATACGTAATATACATTTGTGTATCCCCGGCAAGACCTTAACCAATTTTATACCAAAATTTTCTCCCCTTTTAACAAAAGTCCATTTACCGTATATGACCCCATATATCATATGTTGTATTATCTCCTTGCTATCTGTCAAGAACACTTAATAATAGACGCTACTGACATAATTAAAATCCTCCCCATGATCATCCGCTGGTCTTAATATCATTACAGCAGAAGAGCATCCACGGACAAATCCGTAGATTTCAAGGCATTTGTCAAACTCATAATTATCACGTTCCTCATCATGAACATCCTTAACCCATTTACATGGTCTCCCGTCTTTAAACGGGATCTTTAACTGTTTCTTTGACATCTTTTAAATTATATTATAATGTTACGATTCTAGTGTAAAATGGTGTTAATCACCTAATGTTATTATCTGCTCATAGGTGAGCGTACCTTTGTAACCTCTAGCTTTTAGTTCCTCGATAAGTTCTCTAGGTTTGAATTTGGCTAGATCTGGATTGGTAAACACTTTCGTTAATTTACCCCCCCCCTCCCTTTGCATTGGCTTTTTTGGACGATTTGTAGGCATTTACACAATCCTTACAGTAGTATCCAAACCCATCCTTTTGTGATTTGTTCTTATAAAATTTATCCACTGGTAATTCTTTACCACATTTCTTGCATATTTTAGTCTCCATGTCTTATTTGTTAAAAGAGTAATATAGATATAAATACATAAATTGAATAGGGCTATTTACCATACCCTCATCAGTAGGATCATCGTATTTTTCAAGCCAAAGACGAAGCGCCTCCCAATCGATATCCTTACGGTCACATACCATGCAGGCTAGGTTAGCCCCGAACGGCTCCCCGCCGCCGCTCAGCGACTTGTTAAACCTCTTGGCTAGTCTTTCCTTGAATCCCTTATCATACCATATACCGGAAGTAGCGGCATAACAATAATAAGCGTTGTATTTCATTTTCACTCCCATCTTCTCAAACAATGGTGTATGCCATATCCGATCTAAAAAGAATACTATTCCACGATATATGAAGGTTCGGAGATTTTTCCTGTATTCTTTCCCCAAGAAATTATCCACACAAGATATAGTCCCGCCTGAATAATACCAATTATTGGCACCTCTCTTGACCTTATCCGTCATCTTGAATTTATTCTTTCTGTCTTCCATCCTATCCCAAGGTTTCAGCTTATCCTCATTAAATGTCGGGCAATAATGATAGTAATGATTAATCCACGAGAGGTAGGGGTTGTATATCGTGTATCCATTATCGCTGACATATGAGTTCATATCATACCCAAGCTCCTTGGCTAGAATAGATCCCTCATCAGCTAATACCTTCAATATCGGGTTCAAGTTCCATATCTGATCTTGACTGACGAACATCGAGTAACATGGATCCTCATCCTCCCCATACCATCCTCCCATCCCGCTCACTATTTTATCCAAATCAAGTGAATAATCTTTCCCGGGTAAAAAATCATCTCTAAGAAAAAACCCTCTATATGGGATCATATCATGTATGCCGGGTTGGTCGTCAAATATAAACTTAGCGTTCTCGGTCAATCTAATCAATGTTTGTAAGACAGAAGATATATCTATGGGTGCATATTCACACCCATAGACCTTATTATTTATCCAAAGATATTGAAGAAGCTCGGCTATATTAATAGTCCCGTCCTCCACATATCCTGTCTTGTTATCGAAGTTTATTTTGGCTAGAGGTATATTACTTCCTTGTGGTTGATCACTTTTTTCATTACAACAATGCACGAACCTGTCAAAGAATATATCTTTCCAACCAAAATATTTATCCCTTATCGTCATAAGCCTATTTCTTGTCGTATAACGACATGACGTTAATAAGATCAGCTTTTCTGGCCATCCCCTCAAGTTTATTAAAGCCATCCATGTTATCTCCGCTGACGATGATAGTAGGATATACCTCTATACCGTACTTGGATATTTCCTCCTCCGTGGCTTTGTTCTCCGGGATCTGGTTTAACGTGACCTCACCCTCATACTCCTGTAATGTGTTGGCGATAATATACCGCATGTAGTCGCTGTACTCAGCGTCTTTCTTCGTGAAAAAATCAATTCTTACCATCTCAAATAGTTGTTAATCTGTTAATAATCAAATCAGCGGTAAATATAGCATTATCTACCTCATCTATACTCATCTTTCTCCCATCGAAATCGTTAGATAATAAATCCTTAACAATCTGATATCTACACTGCTCCCAATTTACGTTTACATCAAAATTCAGACTCTTTACATAATCATAATTTAATTCATTATAACTGTAACTGAGATACTTAACTATCGGGAATAGGCTATCATCAATAGTGCGCTTGATTACATTAACGTATTTACCCGTTCTTTTGTCGATAGCTCTTAATCCCTCATCTACTACTCTTTTTACTCTTTTTCCTGACTCTTCCATTCTATAAGCCCTTTGTTATGTTTATCGTAATATAATAACGCTATGGCGTTCCAGCATACGGCGGATAGATGCATGAATCCCTCCTTATCATATCTCTCCCCTTTCGTATAAGCGACCAAGTGTCTCATGAGTGCACCTAGATAACGATTGAACCCATCAGGTATATCCTGCCATGAGTTATCAGCGTACTTCTTGGCGCCTTCCGTATATACCCTCACGATGTCCTCTATCTCAGCCAAAGGAAGGAGGTCCCACCGGAGTTTACCGTCGGCCCGGTCGTTTTTCCCGCTGCCGTCTTTCCCTATGGCGGACTTATCCGCCTTAGCCATCGTTTCATCTTTGGCTTTATTACATGCATTATAAATATCCTGTAAACTAGGGATGCTGTAATCTGTCATTTTATCTACCGTCTCCTTATCAATAAGTTTTAATTTAATAGCCCTATTTAACGAGACAACCATTTCTTCATCAACCCAAACATATTCATATGATGCTTTAAATAATGGGGCTAATTTCATTGTTCTTGTACGATCAGCTGTTTCAAGTACCTCAAATACCTCGCCATCATAAACAACTTTTTCATATTTGCTAAATTCTTCTTCCATCTTAAACTCCTTTTTGTTTTATTATTATTACTGGATCATCATTAAATGGGGATAATATCCCAATATGCAACAATATATTGCGCTCATCGCCCTCATTTTTATCGGCTTCAATAGCATTGATATTTAATTTGTTACTAGATATAATGTTACTATCTATATTAGGATTATTTTTGATTATAGCCCATCCTTTTATAATAGGTTCATGCCCCATTAATTTAGCGACATCTTCTTCTACCAACCAATATTCCTCAAAAACAGTATCCGGATATTTGGCTTTTATCTCCTCGTAAGTATTATACCATGTCATATTTTCGTAATTTAGATTAATAAAATTCACTAAGATCCCTGCATTCTGGCGTCTCACCTGTCATAGAGTAAAGCTCACCAGATGATAGATGCACGCAATGAACGGTCTTCCCGTCTATATACTCACTTCGCTTCGTGATCCCACAAATAGCGCAGCGTTGGATCCCCGGACCCGCCTTTATCCACGAGTGCCGTACGCTCCTCTTCCTTGTCCTGTTGGTGTCATTAAGCTTTCTCATGATCAATCCTCCAAGACCGTTACAATCTTATCTTTACCGATAATAACCTCATTCCCGCTTCTTACATCAAAGCATCTCTCACCCTCTGCCTCCTTGAAATAAAGAGCGCCATTGTACTCGAACAGACCGAAGCCATAATCATCTAGCTTCATTTCATTAAGTCTCTTTAATTTGTATATTTTCCCCATATTTTCTGTATTTTTTATATTTTGTATTACTAAACACATCAAAAAGATAGATAAAATCGTTGCTATTATCCCTCCATAAAATTCAGCAGAATCATCCTTCTTATTCCCTTCTATTATCAAATAGATAGAACCTGCCATTATTATAAAGGCAAAGACTAACCCTATCATAACATTTTTCTGTTTTTTAGGAACTCCATCATATCCTCCACGCTAAGCTGGAAGCCGGCAGCCGCCTTATGGCCTCCTCCACCGGGGTTGGCCTTGCGTGCCAGCGCCGAGACATCCACCTCCTCCTTGGTGGTATAGAACGAGCATCTGAAGAATCTGCCGTTCCAGCAAAATGGCATCATCAAATCATGTTTTCTAGGATCGTACATAGACTCGAATGTGGTGGAGTTAAACTCCGTAGTATTCATACATATCGCCTTGTATCCAAATATATCTGCCTCGAATGAGAACATCTTCGTTTCTCCTCTGTTTTTCTCGATGATATATTCTATTATGGCCTCGCCATTTCTTATCATATCAGAAACAAACTCGCCATTCGCCTTGTTTAGCACCTCCCTGACCATGTCAACGTCAAGCCCGCAATATCCTCTCATCCCATATTGGAATGAAAGAACGTCACTCCATTCGAAGCGATCATGATCCCATACATCATAAGCGCTCAATAATTTTACCACATTAGGAGTTTTGATGTCATCGAAAAGATATTCCCACGTAAGCTCACAAGCCGCCGTTCCGATACGTCTCTTGCCCTTTACCTCGTAATCCCTCATATCGTCTATGGCAGTCTTATGATGGTCTATCCATACGACATCTATACCTTTCTCTTTCCACTCATCGAAAAGGAATCTTGTTCTGTTTCCAAATGACACGTCAACTACAAACACCTTATCATATTTATTCACGCCAGGTATTTCCTTGCCGTAATTGTAAGGAAGAAGATCAATGTCCCCTTTGAAATACTTTTTTACTATAGCCGCTGACATTACTCCGTCAAGATCAGCCTCATGATATATACATCCTGTCATAATCTGTTGTTTTTGATTAAAAAATCTATGTATTCTTTTATCTCCCTATTTCGATCATTACTCCAGTCAAAGGTCTCGTTTATGAATTTGAAGTACGATACCGGAATTGAATGCAACATCCATCCACAATACTTGCCGAATGTCATTAACGTAGAGCCAAGGGGATGATCCGGCCTCCCGGGTACAGGGGAGGCGGTCACGCCCTGCGCCAGCCCCCTCCTTCGGTATTTCTTGGCGGCTTTGATATCCAGATCTGTTTTCGTTACCTTATCCCCCATCGGGATATTAGTTATTAGCTTATCGCCGATAAACATTCCCCATCCATACCCCTTGTAGTTCTCTATACTAAGTTTCCTTATATCACCGAACCTTGACGAGTTGTTACAACAATCAACGACCAAAGCACTATCCTTTCCGTCTTTTATACGGACTGCCCTTCCAAGCCACTGATAATACGATGAGAACGAGAACGTCGGTCTCCCTACTATCACGCAGTCCAGACCCGGATGATCGAATCCCGTACCGAGGGCGGAATAGTTGAACACTACCTTCGTCTTACCCGACTTGAACCCCTCGACTATAGCCTCCCGCTGTTTCTTTGGCGTGCCTCCGTGAACCACTTCCGCCATGCCAGCGCATATCTTTGCGTTCATCCATTCGGCGGCGGTATTGCAGCTCTCAACAGAATCCATAAACACCAGTATAGATCTGCATACGTCTTTTAATACCATCAACCGACGTAAAATAAGGTTGTTTAAGCCGTTTTTTCTCACCGCCTCACTAATAGACTCGGCCGTATATTCGGAGCCGTTAGAATTGAGTTTAAGGGCATCTCCATTGAAATCCCATGTCTCATATTTAAGAGGTGTCCAAAATCCTTGCCTTATCATCTCCTCCACCTGTATGACATGGATTAGGTTCTTGAAATATACCGGTCTCATACGAGTGATGAAATTAAGCTGGGAATATGACACCTGCCCTATCGACATCGTTTTAAGCCTGCATGGTGTAGCGGTAAACCCTATCACCTTTTTCGGTTTCAGTTCATTCATGAATGTCATGAACTCACTGCCGTCCTCCGGGCTATACCCGGAATGAGCCTCATCTATCAACACGTTCCTGATCCCCATCTCCTTAAGCTGACCAACAACCTTCTTGATAGACCCTAACGTGGCGTATATCATGTTAGACAGCTCTTTCTTTCCACAGGAAGCGGAGTAGATGGTAGCCGGTATGCCATACGACGTTATCTTGTCGTGGTTCTGTTGCAGCAATTCTTTTGATGGTTGTAAAATCAGCGTCTTATCTCCCATCAATCTAGCCGCTTCTGCTATCAGCAGTGACTTACCGCAACCTACAGGACCTACGATCAATACCGGATCATGTCTATCAGAATTTATGTAATCGGAGGTACTTTTAACACACTCCTCTTGATATGGTCTTAATTTGTAAATCATTTGGATTTGTAGTTATCAAAAACGTCTTTTACGTACTCTAGTCTTATAGGGCATTCCCGCCCATCGTCCATTTTTACCATCAAAGTCTCTTTGGTCTTGCTTATGGCTATCACCTCTCCTATCCCTATCTGGGTATGAACTATATCACCTATCTTTACATCAAATTTACTCATGGTCCAGCCTTTTATTAAATTCCTCTATCTTGCTCCTGTCTGTCTCTTTGGTCATCTTAGCCTCTTCCTTGAATATGTCATACCCTTCTCGGATATTGTCTCCAACCATATTCTCTATCATCTCCCTTAACTCATCGCTTCTTACGGCGAAAGATATCTGAAACGATTTACTTGTACCTTTCATTAGGTAATCAATCTCCTTCTTGCATTCTGTCATCAACCGATCCAGATTATCGAATTTAACGAACTTAGAGTTGCCATTGGCTTTCCTTACCCCATCCTTGAAATCCTCCAATATCCCGTTAAACACATCTGCCATACACATCATGGAATGTAGCCATACCAACATATTGAATTTATATTCATTATCAGCGTTGTTCATCAAACTCACCAAAGACTCGCTTTTTGTCAACATGATCTTCGATTCCCGGTCTACGATATCCTTTATCTCCTGCCGGCATTTCATGGCACCAACGAAATCCATTTTAGAATAACATTCATTTGATTTCTCTACCAATTTCCTAATATCCTTTCTAGACATCAGAAGATCCAATACCTGTTTTTCTCTTTCGTTTTTATCCATAATTATTTATTTATTGACACAAATATAATTAAAGCCTAGATATTTACCTAGGCTTTTTAATAAAGTTAATCTTTTTTATTCTTTCTTTTTGACTCATCCCAATCCGATGAGTACCTGCATGTCCCTTGTTTGTGGATCGAGAAATCGCACCAAAAACACAAGGGCTTGGGGCGGGGTTCAAGGCAGGCCGGCTGGCGTCCCATGAGGTAGCGCTTCTCGTACTTATACCCCTGTTTGGCGTCGTCCCAAACGTGAGCTTGATAGCTATCTATTTTATTTGTCTCGAAATCATACATGTCAAGGAGAATATCGTTAAGTTCCTTGACCGATCTCTCTACTTTCTCCTTATCTACCTTCACGTTCTGATTGTCCAGCATGCGGGTAAAGAAATAGCTGCACATATCCGGCAATACCTTATATTTTCTGAGTATGTAAAAGGCGTATATCGGATGCTGGAGATTGTGAAGCAGCTTATCCTCATCGAATAACTTTCTCCCGGACTTCCAGTCTATCGTATACATAGCTATCCTGTCTTTTGTCTTATACTCTCCACGCCAGTCCACCGATCCTATGATATGTACCTTATCGTACGTCACGCCATCCAAGGTAAGGGGCTTGGGCAGCTTATAGGGCAGGACGAAGCCCTCCTCCACGCCTACCGGTCTCGACCCCCGGACCACCTTTTCCATTGGCGTAAGATCCGACCACATTTTCTTATAGTTGCCAGCAGCATCCTTCTCAAACAACCCCACAATCCATCTTATTAACCTAGCCGCATGTTGCATGGACTCGATCTGAGATTTTACGCTATCAAAAGGAATCTTCTCTATATCCGCATAGTAATTGAAAGCCTTACTCATATCCTCATAAGAAGGTCTACATCCGTTCTTGAAGAAATACTCCATTGTCTGGTGGATAACAGTACCATATGACGTAGCCTCGTGCTTCTCCGTGGATCTGTGACCCTCCACGTAAGTCTTATACCACTTATACGGACATTGGACAAACGTGTCTATCTGTGAGTAGGATGCGGCAAGCACCTTCTCACCGCCTATGGTCTTACATAGCAAGTTATTCTCCGGAACGATCATAAAGCCTCTCCGTATTTATGTCACGCTCATATAAATCCATCGAAATATTCTGTAGGTTATGCAAATACCTTATCTGGATAAGCTCGCTCAGGTCATCCTCCATATCCCTAAGTCCGAGATAATACTCGTCGCCAAAAACCTCCATGGTCATCCCGTGTCCACGATATACGTCCCTATTCTTGTCACTCTTGAAACCGATAGCGTCAAGAAGGTTATCGTCTATCTCAATAGGCATGACATCATCTTCCCCTGAATACCATTTCATTATCCCATCATCAACCTCACGTTCAAGGATTAATGATCCACTTTCATTACGCATACCGGTAACGCACCCTACTCTCCATATATCACCAGCTTTGTCTTTTACAAGATTGCCCGGTCTTAACTCCTTAACTGAAATCATATTCTTCCTCCTCATGATCGTCATCACAATCATCGACAAGAGGGGTCTCTAACCCCTCTTCCCAATCATCATATCCGAAATCCATTACTTACCCTTAACCCAATCATACAACATATCCACAAAAATCCCTACAGTTAGTTCATCGACAGATTTATCGCCAAAGACATCATCCGGAATCCTTATATCCATCTTCTCTTCAATCCCCATCACCACCTCTACGAAATCCAAGGGATCCATACCCATGTCAGTTTCCAGATCATCCTCGTTATTGATCTCGGCGGCATGATTAAGACCCGTAAACTCACCCATTTTCTCGAATATCGTTTCCTTGACTACTTTTTCAACTTCTTTTCTTTCCATACTAAATCGACATTTTTAATCTTCTACCTAATTCTTTTTTTATATCCGATATCCTTTCGATGTCCATCTTAACATCGCCTGTGATAGCGTATTCCTTATCCATTTTCTTGGGAGGATCCGGGAGCCGGCTTATGGCGAACAACCATGCCAGTTCCTTGTTCTTGTTCTCCCTAAGATACAAGTCAGACGTCATGCCATACATTTTTATGATCGTATCGAATAACGTTGATTCCGATAAACTCATATGCACGCTATACACATTTGATGGTTTCCAGATCAAGTTATCCAATCTCATCGTATACTCACGTTTAAGATCTATGTGGGATATTACGGCTCTTACTATAGGTTCTTCCTTGAAGTTGGTATTAGCCACGAACCATACGAGCCGTTTCTCTACCTCCTTGATAGCTCCTGTATCCTTACCCATATCGTTATATACCCCAACGATACGGTCCCGGATCCCCTCGACCTCCGGTGTCAGGCCGGGTGTCTCTATCAGCATCAGCAGCGACCCTCCCCTTGGCGTTATCTTCCACTTCCCATTCTTCTGAAGCTCGATATAACCAGATGCTTTATAACTATCTATTTTCTCCTTTGGAATGACGCTAGCCATCTCCTCTTTCTGCCGGATCATCAAGAGATACCCGACATCAGACATCGTTAATCCTGATGTCATCATCTGTTCAAAATTTATATACATAAGCTAATGAGTTAAAATATTGACCTGATCTTTCTGGCTACCCTCTCGACTATATCGGGATGATCATTTCCGTTATATATATCTATTAGCGTATCTATTATATGTAACCTTATGTTTTTCTTTGATGAACGAAACCAAAAATCTCCATTTTTTCTGTTTACAGGTTTGAACATCTTCAGTTCTGGTATAAGATAACACGCCACACATGATCTTTCAGCAAGTGATAATTCAACCGCTGCCTTTTCTATTGCTCTGCACATAAATGTATAATTATCATTCTTTATTAGATCGTAAGCTCTTCTCAACACCCTAAGGGCGTCTGCTTTCGATAATCTCTTTCCCTTTTTCATACTGTTTTACCGTATAAGATTCATTAGCCATACCAACTCTACCAACTGATATAGATTGATTTATAGATTGGTTAAGATGCCCTACAACCGACATCTTAGCCCTAACCGTATTGGCGCATCTTAGAAGGATTCGATAATCCTCTAACGCCCTCTCGTATCTTACGTCCACCCTAGCCCTTTTGTCAGCATCAGTCATGCTCTTACATGTTCCGTCCTCCCTCAGGCTTATAGCGATCTTGTCCCGTATGATTCTGATATCATCCTCGGCTATCACCAGTTCGGCGTCAAGAACCCCCTTGTATGAGCTAAGAAGATCCTCCACCGCCACAACTTCCCTTTTTAGGTTCTCCAATTCCAATATCATTGAGTTGTCATTTATCCTTTTATACTCCTGTACTTTATTGGATACCTCATCACAGATACTCATGATCTCCTTTTCCCGTTCCCGGTTTATGATATATCTGACGCTGTATTTAGCCATTTCCTTTAACGAGGATATAATTTCCTTTATCCCCATCTTATCCTCAACCGACAATACGGTCTTCAAGAACATTTCCAGCACCTTTATCACTACAAGCAAGTAATTATGTCTCAATCTCATATCAATAAGGTGTTTCGTCATGTACTACATTGAAATCATCACTGGGCGGTATATATTGTTGCTCCAATGGAACACCTGGAGGTGGGGGCGGCAGCGTCACCACGGTCGTGTCCGGCTTGCCGCTACCCACGGGGGCATCCGAGCCTCCCGGTCTTTCTTGGCGCACCACCCCTCCATCAGGATAATATCGCTCATATCCTTTCATGATATCTACATGTATAGCGTCAATCTCCTCCAATGATCTTTGACGGACCTTTACGATATGATGGAACAATAATCCATCCACACGGAAGGATCGTCTTGACTCGCTCTTGAAACGTTCCAGATTAGGATACCATCCTTGCGGAAATTGCATGTATGAGGAGTACCCGTATCTTTTCGGTATATTTAACGCTACCATAGCCGTACATAGCTGCCCCAATGAGTCAGACTGATAGAAATCAGACTGCCTTGGCATATGATCCTTCGGATCACGCCTGCCTTCTATCTCTCGATTGAGTTGCGATACGATAAGGAAGAAGATGTTTGGGAACGTTCTTTTGGCTATATTACACATATTCATCAAACTATCTATATTCCTCTTGGCATCACCCGAACCTTGTATAAGAGCTGTATGGTCTATGGATACAAATACAATTTTCTTATCCTTATTCGCCGGCATATATACATTCCATAGAAAATCTTTAAGCTCATCAACTGTTGTAGGTATGGGTATATACGTTATTCTGTTTGAATTTTCTTGTTTAAGACATTTTTGCATTTCTAGCATCTCCTCTTCATCCATTTTACGAAGGAGGATATCTTCTATGTCTTTGTTCATTTTTTTTGATAGTGAACGTAATACCAAGTCTTCCGGATTCATCTCGAACTCACATCTTAACCATACATAATCATCTGCCTGTGGATTGATGTTGACATTCATCACATTGTTCATGATCTTTTGCGCCAAATAGGATTTTCCAACCCCTGGTCTAGCTCCTATGGCTATCGCATGTTGAGGGTAAAATCCCCCCAGCAAAGCTTTGTCTAGATAAGGGTATCCAGTACGAGCCGGGAGAAGTTCTCCCGACTGATATTTCATTATCCTCTCATAGGCGTCCATGATAATTTCTTTGGACGTCTTCCATATCCTATTATCGTTCATCCTCGTGCGTTTCTATCGCCAGCCGTATCGGATTTAGATCCTCTGTTAGCTGATCTTGATTTATATCTTAATCCCTTAGCCGTATGGCATAGATCCTTCCCCTTCCGATAAGCCTTACCCTTCAGCTTATCGGTCTTGTAATTCTTACGACCCAACTCCCGTCTCTTGGCTTTCTGTTCAGGACGAGCATTAATCTTCTTGTCCGTCTCAGCCTTCTTCTTTCTGGCTTCCGGATGTGTCCTATAATATTCAGTCGATTTCCCCATCCTCTTCGTCCTCCTCATCATAATCATAATTCTCTACGATAATATCCTCTCCATCCAGATACGAGGCTTTATCCCCGAGTCTATCTCTCATGCTCTCATAAGGATCGTCTCCATCCTTTATCTCCCACACACATACGTGTGGACCTATTATATCAATCAGCATATTAGCCTTATCCTCGCTTATGCCTTTTTCTATCATCTTATCCCTACATTTGTAAAAACCACATGTCTTGTTAAATACTGATCCTCCTACATAATATCCAGTAGGCTTATGAATAAAAATTACTTTCATCTTTTATACAATTAATATTATCTATCAAATTTATTTATCTTCCTTTATATAGTCTCCATAACTCATATCCATATCACACACCACCGTATCGGTCGTGCCGTTTACCACATGGAACAGAAACTCCGGACATCCGTGGCAGGCGTTGCTCCCGATCGCCACCGCTCCGTGCCTAGGGCAAGCTTTCTTTACCATGGTTCTATCATATATCCGTATATGATTATCGCTATATTTTTTAATATATCTCATGGTATTAAGTAGTGATGGCAAAGACATCTTATATGGGGATACATGTTCTATTGGTATATCCAATTCACCAGATAGGCTTTTGTAAATATCCTGCACATCCCGTTTTGTCCTATACGCAAATATATTAATCTCAGTCATTACCATATCCATACTCCTAAGAAGATCCGGCTTAGCCAGCCTCCCCATCGGCTTCCCGAAAGGATCGGATCTCATCCAAGCCCCACACTTCTCGCACCCAACTTGCTTCCCCTCTACCGTATTTATCATAGTGGATGGGATCTTGCAGTACGGGCATACGGATCCGTTTAACATAGCTTTTTGAGCTAAAGACAGTTCTTTCATTCTGTTTCCTTTATTTCAACATTAAATAAGCTGCAATATCTATTGAAATTCCTGCTTTCTATTTCCATATCCTCCTCATACCTGTTAATTGATTTAATAAAATCATCGTAACAGTCCTTGCACATCCATTGATTGATTACCGCCACGTAATAGCCCACGGACGTAGGTCTGTTACACATATCGCAAATACCTAAGCACCCATATCTGGTAAACTTATCAATCATCTCCTGTCTTGTTATTTCAAGCACCTTGAATCCCTTGTAATTATCAACTACTTTTGCCATTGTTATTATTGTTTTGTTTAATGATAAAATAATCAGCTATATCCATTCCCTCATTTATATTGGGCTTTGATTCAAGAAAATCACTTATCTCGATATTCATCCCCCTCATATCCCTATCCACCTTCTTCTTCCACTCGTTAAACGCCGATCCTTTGTCAGGATATAGGACTATTCTCCTACGTCCCAATGCCTCTATCATCTCCCTTTTCAACATATGGATACCTCCGCATGCCATGAAAAGCCTATCTGGATATACGATATTACAGATGACCGCCGTCTTCTCCGACTCAACTATATATACCGGGGCTTCCTTAGGATAGAAGTTGATAAGAAACTCACCGAACAGGCATTGCCTTAATAAATAATCTTGACCGTCGAGGATGTGAACCCAGCATACATGATCCATGGGAACCTTTACCCTCTTACCATCTGGTCCGTAATCCATTATCTTCCCGGTCCTTATCACCCAACTTTTATCAAGTTGCCAGAACACGCAGCATTTACCCCAATCCCCGAATCTCATCATCCCGATCTTATATAAGCTGAACGCTCTATTGGTATGATATGATCCGAATATATTGGATAGATAATCCTGAAGATCAGATGTCTCGAAAGGATTAAGCGTCTCAAACATCTTGCTTACCGGAATGCAGTTGGCTATATCCGGATCCACGGGAGGTCTGTACCTCCTTAATACTTTGTTTGAATCGGTAAAAAGATCATTGTTCCCAAGTTCGCTCCCTGTTGGATATTTAAAGTAACCACATTTATTTTTATGATCACACACCCCAAACTGCTCTCCAACGATCTGACCGGTGGTTACGTCCACGTACGGCGTAAAACACTTATCCTTGCCGCATTGCGGGCACGTCATCTTCCTCCTTGGCTTGCTATGATCCAACTCATACCGATGTACGCTCTTGTCAAACTCCCTGAATTCCATTATCCTCTCCTCTCACTCATCACTCTATATATATAATCTCTCAGCGACTCTTTTCTTATCAAACCATTCAACTCAAAATCACCCTCTATATCTAAAGATCCGATCCTTGATGTAACCGTATAATTGGTTTTCTCAAACTTATACTTACCTTGAAGATATACAACTGTAGCCATATTAAGTATAGGATTATCGGTTTGTCTCTTCAACTTATATTGACTTGTCTTAGCGGTAGGATCACCCGGAGCGAAGTTATATATCTCCTCTATCTCCAATATCTTTCCGTAGTTCTCCAGTATCATTCTTCTATATAGCTCAAGCTGGAAAGCGTACTCGTCATAGAAATTGCCTTTCCTGTTTGATTTGAAGTCCAATATAGCGAATATCCTCCTGCATCTCTTTATCTTCTTTTTCTCCGTCTTAGGCTGACCTTTCTTGGCTCCCGTCTTATAGAACTCTCCTGTCTCGACCTCTATCTCCACTGTCTCCGGCTCGCTATCCATCTCCACCACTGCGTCCACCGAAGAAGCTACCTTTAACCTGCTTGACCTCAACATCTTTTCGATAAGTACAGGTTTAACATGTCTTTCCTTGCAGAATATAGCGAATGATATCAGATCCTCTATCAACTCATCAATGTTATCCACCAATATCCGCTCCATCCTATACTTGTCTATTCTTAGCTTAGCCTCCTTGACCACCTTCCTGATCCATGTCGGGATCAGCTTTATGTTAACCCCGGTCAGATACAACCCAAATAGATAATGCATGATAGTACCTAAGTCAGCCCTATAGTTAGCGTACTCATCAGGGTCCTTGCCCTTGAGTCTCATCTCATTCTTCCATTTTTCCAAGGCTCCGGACGTATCACAATATCCATTGGCGATATTGTTAGTGGCTCCATCGTATATGATAGGATACCCATCAACATCCATCTCATAATACACGCGCTTGCCGGCAACAGTCATTCTATATAACATCGGCGTAGGGATATCCTTTATCCATTCAGCGGCGTAATACTGTTGCTCTGTCTCCAGATCATACTCAACTTCCATCTCCTCCTTAGGCTCGTTTTTAGGCTCTTCAGCAGGCTTTTCCTCCTCAGCTATATCTTTCTTTGGGATCGTTGACAAAACGTCTAATATGCCAAAGAAAGCGGTAAATTTAGGATCTGTATGATATGATCTTAATATTGGTAATGATGATCGCCAATAATATGATGGCGCATTCTCGTCCATTGACTTATTATGAACAAACTCTATTACAACACCATCATCCGTAATAACCACATGATGTTTTTTGGATAAACGAACTCTCATATCATCAAACGATTCTTGATCGCTTATGACTTCCATATCCATTCCTTTCTTATATATCGTATCACTTATAGCCTCGTATCCAAGAGCTAAAAGTAATTTTTGTTTTCTTCTATCCATGATAATAATCTGGTTTTTAATTTACCATCCTCCTCGACTCTAGGTGCGAGATCCCTCATCCTTCTGGCTGCCAACGGCCATACGTTACCAAACTCATCCAAGAGCCGGCTAAAATCCATCGTATCTAATAGATAATCGAATCTTGTATGCTCATCAGCCGTCAAGTAGATAATGTTATCATTATCCTCGGCGACCGATTTATATTTCCGTTTAGGGTATAAGTGGCATATGTTGCTTACCCCAGGACATGGTATATATGCGCCGGTAGCAGACCTTCTTATCATACTTAACTTAGCTACGTGGGCGCCAAAGAACACGGCTAGGCTCCTACCCCGGGGCTTGGCCTTCGCCCGTATCGCCGTCCTCCCCTTTGGCGGTAGTTCCTTGGCTCTGCATGCTGGACATAACCCCTTGCTCCTTATGGCTACCATCCTCCCGCATCTCTCACACGGCAACATCTTACCTCTCATGCCTTTTTCTTTTTATAACTTTTATTGAACTCCATAAGGCTCATAGCCCTATATCTTTTAAGCCTATTAATCTTACCCTCAGTCCAATCTTGATCTTTGAAGTTGATGATCGTATCGAATATCTGAGCCAGCTCTCGGATATTAAAATTCCTGTTCTGTATTTTTTTATAGAATCCGGACCTACTATACCCTAACTTGGAAGCCAGATAAGTCTTATTAGATAATGTGAGGATACGATAAATCGTACCCTCCATCTTACTTATCTCCATCAACTTCTCGGCGACGGATGACATGGTTTCGTAGCTAGCCTTGTTGCTTACTATCCTCATGCTTCTCCGGGTTCCTGATCTTGCCGTCAAACTCATAGAAATCCATCAACTTCTTCTCCTCCTTAATACAGGTTACCACGAAGTCTGATATAGTCCCTTTCATGCCCTCCTTGAAGTTCTTCTTGACATGATCAAGGTCATTGGCCCGAACGATGTAGTTAAACGCCTTGCGTTTCTCATTACCCGATTTCTCGTCTACCGTAATATAATCAGCCGTGACCTTATAGAACCGGTCTCCATCCATGGCAAACAATTCCGCTATCCTGAATCGTTTGATATCAACGCTAAACTCACCGGAGATGAATGGTCTCATTTCCTCTATGATTCTAGCCTCACATTCGGTATAAGAAAGGGCATCTACTAAATACTCTTCCTTTACCTTCTTCTTCATGCCGTTCTCGGCATCGGTCTCGTAAGAAACCGTACATTTAAACCAATTGTGCATTTTAATCTATATTATTATTAAACAAAGGATAATCTTTTATTCCTTCACGAATATATCTCTCCGTATCATCATCCACATCATAAGCCTTCTTGAAAAATATCATAGCCTTGTCCGTGTCGTGATCCACCAACGGAAGATATTCCTTTACGAAAAGAACTTTAAGATGATTCATGTGATCAATCTTGCGCCTTACATCAATTACTTTTGACCATATCTCGGCACGGATTTCACCCATCTTTTTTACATTCTCTTTGTATTCGTTTACCTGATCTTTATACTCCTCCTCGATCTCGTTGTTCTTATCCTTGACAGACTTATAAGCTTCCTTATCTTTCGTGTCAAACATCGGAACATGCCTGATATTGATTATATCCAATCTACTGCATAGCTCCTCATTGGATATGGTGAAATCATATCTAGTCCTGTATAGATCAAATTCACTTAATAACTTAGCTATCTTAATAGCATCATTCTGATCAAGAACGGCTATATTCAAGCCCTCCAAATAGTAGAAGAAATGAGATGGAGAAATAGATTTATAGCCATACGTCTTCATGACTGGAGGCTCATCTATAAACCTGACACCTTCCTCCGCGCATCTTGTTACGATCAATTTCTCTACCTGCTCATCAGTAAGATCATAGATCTCCTGATCGGTCATCTTATCAATTGTCTTCATCATCATCATCCTCCGACATCGTTATAGCCTTTGTAAACTTTTGTTTATAGACCTCACTCATAAGGCAGGCGAAAGTCCTATCATTCATACTAGCCATAGTATTGGCCTCTACCGTCAGATCCATCTCAATGTTCTTTACCGAGATTTCATAGTTATCATCATCTTCTTTATAGAAGACAACTTTACCACCATACTCTAAACCATCATCCTCGGCCTTAACCATATCGATGATCTTCTCTAACTCCTTTACAAATTCACTCTTTTTCATATGTGTAATTTTTATGTGTCTACAAAAGTAGACATTTTGTTTTTGAATTAAATTAAATAAATATTATTAATAGTTAATATGCTTCTTTTGTTTTATCAACCATATTTTGCCCCTTGATAAACTCAACACAACATTTATCCACCATGGTTATCTCCCGATAATCATCGGTACGAATACCATATCCTTTATAACTCTTGGTTATAGTACATATCTCCCCTTTTTCTATGACTGTACCTCCTTTGCTCTTCAAGGGACAAAGAGTTCTTACTTTCGCTCCTATTATCTTTCCCATATGCTTACGTTTTTTAAATCAAAATAATCTATGAATTTATCCCATAGCTCTTTATTCTTTTTATTAGGCCTGAATTTTCCGGATTGTATTTTCTCCACCAACCCCTTAAAATCATCCACTGTTCTCTTTGATAAATACCACGCTAATACTATATTTGGATTCTTTCCCAACTCTCGATAGTGACCATTTTTTACAAGTATCTCTATCTCATTTAGAAACTTCTTTGTCTGATGAGGATAATTGAACGGATATTTCATCATCTCTCCGATATTTGACATTGGACATAATATACATCCTATTCTTTTCATCCCTTTATCATATAAGTCGCAATGCTTGATATTCATCTTATTCAAGAACTCCCATACATCCTTGTCCGTCCATGCTAATATTGGTGATATTAGCACCTTATCCTTTCCACCAACACAAGAGACCATCTTTTCCTTATGCTCATCAAACTGATCGAATGATATATCATACTTTCTTTTACTGGTTCCGATCTCATTCCTTTTAGATCTTGTCTTGGATTCCTCCGCCCTTATCCCTACTAAAGTCACCGTACCTCCGCCTCCTCTCTCCTTGAGGACTTCGCAGCAATATCTTTGCGTTCTCGAAGGAAGACATTTCTTTTTTCTTATAAGTTGATAGAAATTGATATCCGGAATATGCCTTATTACATCCGGGTAATTGTTCTTTACGAAAGACACTACGTTCGCCGGATCCACTGTAGTCATATTCATATGAGCCTCGAATTTAACGCCGGCTAATTTAGTTATATGGTAAAGAGCTTGACTATCCTTACCTCCGCTGAAAGCTAGATAATATCCCTTGTCATAAAATCTTAGGGCAAACTCTTCCCCTTTTCTTAGCACCTCAATGGAGTGTTTTATTTTCTCCATCAACCCATCGGAAAAACTATACTTATTTTTAAGTTCCTCCATCTCCATATTACTATCCTCCATATATCTTAAGTCCTTTTATATTGTATTTGCTTATATCTGCGCACAAATTACACCCTCCATGACAACAGCACCACGAGCAAAAAAGCTAGTCGCTCCTGCTCCGGCCTTCCTTGAAACTCCACCGCCGCCCTATACCATGCCGGGGATAATACCTCGACCTTTTTCGGTACGGGCGGCGTCATGAGCATCGATCGCCGCCTTCCTTTGGCATCTTCCCTACTTCTCATTTGGATTATCCTTTAACAGTTCAGCTATCTTATCTTCCTTCAACATATTTTGTTTTCTCATATTATCCACGATAAAGGTAGCGAACGCCATATCATACCTCTTCCTTAACTCATCAACAAAAGATTTAGCTCTTGATTCTATCATTGTCCCAATACCTCCGTCTACAACTTTCTTCATCCTACCTCTTATAAACTCATCCACCGTCAACTCATCATCCATATAATCTAGCCTGAATCTATATTTCTTCTCGCTGGCGTTCTCGATGAGATCACTTATTGATTCCCTCGCTATATCCTCAATTTTCTCTGATATCGGATTGGATATTTCCCTCATCAACTCATTCTTGAACTTTTCTTTAAGTTCACGTACTACAGCTAACCTGACCGAGCTGGTAAACTCCTCTTTCAACGTCGCTTCGTTGTACATAGCTTCATTGAATACATCTTCCAAATTTAATTCTACTTGTATTTTCATATCATTATATTTTAATAAATTATAAATTTTTTAGGCATATAATTATCATGTATTATTCCCCCCCCCTCATCTTTTAATATTAATTTCTTCCCGATCTTTTTAATTTTTGTCGGTCTTGATAATCGATAGTCTCTTTCTATCGGTCTATTAAGTACATCATCCTTGTGCCCCTTGTATCCTTTCTCGTAAGCACTAACCCTTGCGCAAAACTCAACCACATCGCCTGGCGATAAATCAGCACTACTAAATCCTTTTGTTAAATCGAACCACAAATGATCTGATACTATTTTGCTATCAAGTGTCACATCTTGTAAAAGCATCGTTTTTACAGGTCCAATGTATCCATTCCTAAATCCAAATCTAACAAAGGTTGCTGTAAACACGTGGCGTCCTTTTGATCCTATTGTTCTCAATTCTTCTCTCATCTCCTTTCTTATTTTTTATTCATAAAACTAGTAATTTTCTTCAAAATACCCTCTTGTCATCTCAATAAAGTTCACGCAATCCAACTTGCTCAACTTGTAAATCAAAGCCGGGTTATGAATTACGGCTATAATTTGTGTTTGCGGTTTATGAAATGACAATACCTTGTACAGATCCATGATATTGTCAATATCTAAATTCCTGTCCGGCTCATCCATAAGGATTGTATACTCAAAATCCTTCTCCATTAATACCACATGATTGTCTTTGTAGTATTTTAAAAGATTGTCGATCCTGTTTGCCCAGAACTCATTTGACTTTTTCTTAAATTCCATAAGCTTCTGTATCGGAAACGCATACTCATCTTGGTTAAACACAAAATCAAAGAGCGAGTTCATGGCATGAAGGTTCTTCTCCCCAGAGGACCTAGATGCTCCATTCATATACAAACTTAAATTATTGATATTATCCAATATATCATCCTTTCTCATTTCAGTTTGCTGTAGGAGATGGAATACCTTCCCGATATAATCCGACTTAATACTGATCCCGTCAAGCACCTTGTCATCATCAAATATATCCGGGAAATACAATGCTTCTGACGGTAATTCAGAACACATCTTTTTCTCGCACAACATGTACTTCGATATCATATTCAGGAGGGTTGATTTCCCGCTCCCGTTCTTGCCTACAATCACATTCACGCCGGGCTTGAATATAAACTCAGAGCCATTTTTGAACGCTTTTATCTTTTGGATATATTTAAATGGAGTCTTCTTGTTGTCGTCTATCCTTATAGAAGTTATCATCTTATATGATTTTGTGTTTAATTATTTAAGCCTTTCATCAATCGCCAAATCAAATATCTTATCAAGACATTTCCTCATCTCCGCCGCCCCGATGATCGCCTTTCGATTCCCGAACGAGAGCCACGAAGTAATGAACCCACTGACCTCCGCGTCCCGCCCGGAATACCGCCTTGGGAACTGGACGGGATCGCTGGCAATAAAGTCGGCGTTTTCGTATTTGTCCGCCATGCATTTCGGCATGTCTACAAATTTGTCATTCATTGTTTATCCCTTCATTTGTTCGCATGCCAATCTTTCAAGTTCCGGTGTAACGTTGGTATTCATTATGCCTTTCAAGCAAGGGCATTGTCGCCAGACTATATCATAAATCTTTGACAATTCAATCAAAGCCTCATTGTTTGATTCAACTGTCATAATCCAATTGTCCGGCGATATCTCTATCTCCCTGCATGGTATTTCTTTCTTGCCTTTTGGCATATATCCGTTCTGATAGTCTTTTACATTACATCTACCAAAATATCTTCCAGTGAGTATTCCGTTTTCGTCCGTCTCAAACAACCCTCCTATCCATCCTATCTTATGGATGTTCTCCGTCCACGTTCGAGTGGCGAATAAAAACTTTTTTACAGGAACTTTTGAAAATGCATCAACATCATGGATACTCCCGTCCGGCTCTTTGAATATCGATGATTTTCTTTTATTCTGGCAACTCCCGTCTAAGCCTATTTTTTTCCCATTCGCCATCGTCAAATCTCAAAGGAGAGATTATATCAAAACTGCAAAGTTTCTTGACGAGATTGATTTCAAATGGTGCCGAGAATCCGCTGTTACCATGAGAAGAGAACAGCGCGACAGCTTCTATTACCTGTTCGCGCATCCATTTGTTAGGACCGTCCTCTTCTTTGCTATATCCGGCTAATTCCAATTCTCTTATCGCATGTTTACATAAATTACTGTTTGCGATAATATACCGAAGAGCCTTCTTGTTGATAAGGCTCTTCTTGCTCATTTTCTTTACAATTCTTCTACTCTTTTTCATGTTTAATGTTATTTAATGTTTTAATCACCAATCTCCTCTATCATTCGTATTGTGTCATGACCATCTGTTTCGCGAAATCTTTGTACGCCACTATTTTTCGCAGGTTTGCTCGCATTCGTATTTCCCCGATACCGCCGACCGGAGACAAGGCGCCTGTATTAACACCTCTTCCCATGTTTATTCCTCCTTGTTATATAATTGCTTGTTTTTATATTCCAACATCCTTCCCATCCTCTTTAACCCAATTAACTGTATCGCAATACCAACAATACCCTGTCTTGGAATCCTTTTTATGAGAATGGGATCCACATGTGGCGCACCAATAATTATCATCCATATTGTATGTATAACTTTCATCCTCATGCATTTTGGCTATTCTAGCTACCCTATCCTCCAGCAGATCCTTTAGATAATGGCATTCGTAAGGTCTATCCTCTTCCTTTAATATATAAATATCGATATCCATCATGCTCCCCATCCTGTCCGTACACATACACTCGGCGGCATGGCGCACGTTCCCTTCCGGCATCCCCGGAACTATCTCCCGGATCACCGCCTCCATCTTCTCTTGGTATTCGGTGTCTACCTTGACCACCAAATCCTCTAATTTATCTATTAAACTCATGATCTTTTTACTTCTTTGTATATGACATCTGTATTGTCCTCCCTATCTATATTGCAACAACAAGAATACATGCAGTAATAACCCCTGTTATTAAATACACATCCATCACAACTGCTATCATCAATCTCTATTACCTCCAATTCTATTTTCTCCATGCCGGTATTATATTTAAATATACTACCTATCTTATGATATCCTATATCCTTCAAATACCTTATATGATTATTTTCGTTAAATAATCGGTTGATAAATACATCCATTTTATCGTTTAGACCATTTTTATCTAATAACCCCTCGCACTCATTTTTATTAAATCCAAAGGATATCATAAAATATTTTGCCATATCAAACCTTTCCAGTTCCACCAATTTTTGTATGCATAGCCATATTCCTTGTCTTATGCCTTCTTCTTTGGCTTCTTGCACTCTATCTCCCATATTATTTTGTATTAATTAAGTAACAATATTTCTCTTCGCTCTATTTTGATCATTGATGGATTATCGTCATGATCATACCAATATAGATACCATATACCTCCTCTATTGGCCTTCCACATCTTCCCTTCATATTCCCCCGATGGGATCGTTACTGAATATTCTCTAAGACCCTCAAAGGTTTGTTTGGTCATTAAAGCGTATTCCTCATCAATTTCTATGTATCTCCTATGGGGCTGTTTCCATAACATCCCACGTTTGTCTGTTATCTTAGGTATTATATTCTCTCCATTCATGATGCTTTGTAAATTATGTATTAACTATTGTATATCTAACACTCTCCCCATCTTCCCTTTCGCATCCCAAGCAACCTGATTTTACGCAATCATATATATAATTTTCAAAAGCGCATCCCGAACATCTATCACACTTATCTACTCTTAATGTCATTTCAGACATACCAACTTTATAGTTAAAGACTTCCCCTATTTTATGATACTTAATATTTATACATATAGTATCGTTTTCACTTATAGTACTGCCTTCACTTATCATATTCTCACGTCCAAACATATTGTCAATAAACTTAATCATCTCATCATTGAATGATTCGCTTTCTTCTTGCAGCTTCCTACATTCATCCTCGGTCAATCCACAAGAAGATACCAGCTCCTCTGCTGCTTGCATCCATCTCCCGTCGTGAGCCAGCTCCTGAACCGCCAGCCATACCCCTTGGTTCATGCCCTCCATTCTTGCCTTATCTAAAATACCCTTATCCTCCATATCCTCGATCATTTAAATTCTTGTTTATTATAACAATCTCTATATCGTTTAACATCTTATCTTTTAATATTTTTTCTACTGTTCTTGGAATGACATTAAAATCTTTATTGCTAAGCTTATTATCCACCATAATCTCAATCAACTGCTTTATAGTAAGCCCAAGCTCATTATGGATATAATTCTTTATCGCTTTATATTCTTTACTCATGACTTTTTATTGTTACGATTTCTATTGGCTCATTGGCAAAAGTCAATGGCCCACCTATTATTCTCTCGATTGTTCCATTGGGTAATGTTACACCATAGTCATCATCCCTTATCTCATCTTCATGAACACCTGCGCTATGATCATGTGGATCGTCATAAACAAGTTCCCATCTAAGCATAGGTATTTTCCATGTGTCCTCTACCCTATCATAGATGGGACAATCATTAAACACAAGCTCCTCCCCGTTTCTGTTGACTGCTAAATATGCCATAAATATCCTCCTTAAATTACTATTTCCAAAAAACTATATATCCATCCTCTATATTGCTATGATATACAACATCATTGGTATCATTATCCAATATCTCATACACATCACCCGACTCATCCATTACCCCACGAAAAATGTTCTCTCTATCTAAGAAATAACATGGTTTCTGTACTTCCGGTAGAGAATTATCTAATGATATCCACTCCGATCCAATTACGGTTATTGTAGCTCCCATATGATTCTTCGTTTAATATGACTATTTTAACCTTGAATTCCAATACATGATTTATCATATCATCATCCACCATATTATCCTCATTGATAACACCTCCACTCGCAAGATTTATGTAATCTGGTTCAGCCAAATCACATATTACCTTCCCATCCTTATCCATGATCCCATATATATAACCATCTAATCTCTCTACCATATCATTATACGTATTACAGATATAAACAATATGATAATCATTGTATTTTTTCTTGACATACTCATGCACATCCATTTCCAGAACCTCATCATCAGCACTGCCCGCATAATACTCGAGCGTATCCATCACCACTACCGGCCATCCTATTTCCTTGGTCATAGTAGATATCTCGTCAATGACTTCCTTCGTGCGAGTTTCGTCATACTTCCCATTGTTAAACTCATGCATCGCATAAGTCAATTCATGGATATTGCAACAAATCAACCCTATATGTTGATTTTGCTCCCGTTTGATTCCATCTTTTGTATCCATATTTATCTCTCCTATTCACTCATTCTTTTAATAAAATTCTCCCATGATAGATCAACATCGTTGTAATGCTTGCAACAAGCATTCTGGATTCTCTCTATCAACGGAATGAACCATAACTGAGTTATTCCGTAACGAGTCTGAATTATTCCGCATAGGTTTATTTTTATTATCTCCATGTCATCAATACTAGGAGATGTGTTGTTATCATCACATCTATCTAATATTGTTTGAATTGTAGCCAAATAATGATCCATGTCTTAAATTGTTAATTATATTACCATCTTCCATTTCCCGGCGTAAACAGTATCTCCCCTGTCCTCACCCAATGATTCCAGTTATTTTTAAGTTCATCAATATCATACGCCTCAGCCGACTTACCGTTATCAGATCTTTTTATGACCGACATAATACTTTCCGCTTGCACGCTCCAATGACTATAACAGTCTGTCCCGCACCCGCACGCCGTGGCTCTCCCGTTATCGAACTCCCAGACCAGAGGCCGAAGGACGCATCGTGGACACGGCAACCATTCCATTGGATTCTCCGGCTCCCCATAAGCATCAATACACTTGTACTTATATCTCTCTACCATTATGATCAACCATTACAGAATTGATTTAATCTTTCGATTCCTCATCTCATTCTTATCCTTGAACATCATTATCCTATTTACAATCCCCTCCGATTCCATGTATGTAGAGAATCCATGTATCCTTAGATATTGGATAGCTGATAATGATTTCTCCAATATCTCCCTATATTCCATATCTGTTTTAACTGCTTTCTCCATGATCTTTTTCCTCCATTTCTTCTAATATGACTTTAGCCAGATATACCACCTCACTTATCTGGTCGTAATAAACATCCACCCCATCAACTTTATCATTATCGTCATCATATCCATCGACCATCAAATTATCTTCCCCCCGATAAATACACGGATGTTATAGATAAACAAATCAACCCGTTATCGGTAAAGATCCTTATTTCAGCCGGAAAATCATCTACATGGGTCCCGCTATCCATATCAAGATTAAGTCTCCCTGTTCTCTTGATCAAATCAACCATAGCTCCATAAGCTACTACGTTCGCATTTAATAGCATTTTATTTAATGCATTTACTCTTTCTACGTCTTTCATAATCTCTAACCCCTTTGTATTACATTGTTATACGTTATCCTATTATCTTGAATCACTTTCATGAAATGATCTTTAGTATAAGCAAAATACCCCAATAATGGCAAGCATGATTATAAGCCAGATGAATGCGCTTATAAGACACCCCTCACCAAGATTACCCATATCCCTAAAGAATAAGTAATTAAAAAACATTTTCATTCTATTCATAATAAACTTTATTTAATGCGTTTATTCTTTCTACGTTTTTCATATCCACCCCTTTGTATTACATCGTTATACGTTATTCCGTTATCTTGAATCAGTTTCATAAAATGATCTTCGGTATAAGCCAAAGATTCTCCTCTGTTAGCCCTTTCTATATTCTCGCTCATCATCCCCATAGCCTCTATCAAGGCCGCTGAGGAGTTGGCTATTAACTTAGCCGCTTCTATTATCTTATTATCATCCATAATCATATTACTTTAACCTCCTCGTTCCACAAATGTCTTTCATATACCATGGTGATCCCTATCAGGATTCAGGTATCTCCTCCCAAATAATTAAGTATTTGATATTTAAACTTATGGGGTAACTCTTGTACCCCTCCTTTATCCTTGTCATAAGGATAAAAATCAGATAATTTTACTGTTTTCATCTTTTGCCTTATTAACGATACATTTGTAAAACAACCCTATCTTCCGCCTCCCCATCATCAGGATGGACATCAGTAAAATCAATGATCGAAAAATCATATAAACATGGTGTGTACTCTGTCTCGTAACCATCACCGGCTACCGTCACATTTATTTCTGCCTTCTTGTTCACGACAAGCATTAATTCGTTAATTAAATCCTGTACTGTTACTATTCTTTTCATATCTAATATTTATTTTGAAAATCTGTAATCGCCCGCATAATCAATCCACACACGAAAATCATTTGCATATTTTCTTGCGTCTTTCTTCATTTTTCGATGTATGTCTTTACTAACGCTACCTCCCAAAACCCTATCCAGCTCTTTTTGTAAAACCGCTCCGATAGTATATTCCGGAATATTAATACAAAGCCTACATCCTCTTGTTCCTATCCCATCATCAGAGAACCAGTCTGATGTTATACCATAATCAGAACAAATCACCCCTAGTGTACTAAATTCTATCCTATCTTTATTATAATACACTAACTTTACCTTATAATTATCTCCGACCGTTACAATCTCACCATTGCATTCACCATTGCTGATTTTCTTTGCCAGCTCTAAGTCAAATGGTTTTGTTATCATTCTCTTTTCCATAATTTTACATGTATTTATATTGTTATTTTTCACTTTAGCTATATTATCATTTTGTGGCAATCTTGCTTTAAGATCATCTATAGTCCTTAAATCCATATTATATGTGCATAGATGAGCGTTCCCGTAACCGGTTAAATTGTTTATTGCAGCCACATGATATCCGCCACCTATGTTATACACTTCCTTGACCTCCCATATATCCCTGCTATCATATTCATATCTATTGTTCCGGTCTATAAAATCTTGCTTTATAGATACCATATCTCCTTTTTTAATATTCATATCTTCTTATGTGTTTATATATTATTTGCCTGTCCAGCCAATCCAACGAACATGGGCGGACGCCTTGCTTCCCTCCGCACGTCTTACCTATACACGCCGGCTCCACCGGCAACGCCATCCATGACATTTTGGATGCCTCCATACCTCTAGGTACGATCAATTCCTTATTCCGGGTCATGATTCTTTTTTTTAAAATTTATATCAAATTCCCGTATATTAAGTATCTCCTTGAAAACCATCTCTCTAATGAAACAACCCATTTTATGTATTTCATCTTCATTAGATATTCCCCACACTTCAATTGCTGCATGAATCGCATCTTTCATAGAGAAACAGATCTGAGTCCAATCACTATATTCTCTTTCATCGTTTAAAATATCTTGTATCTTTCTTTCGCAATGTTCTATATATTCTTTATTGAAATTACTCATAACTTTTCAATGATTTTCATTATAAATTTTCTACTTATAGGTATTTTATATAAACTCCCATCCTTGATACGTTTTACAAAATATACAGGATCTCTCAATTTAAAATTTCCTCCCAATAAACCCACCAGATATTGTTTCCAATTATTAGCAGGGACATTATTGAGTTTTTCAAACAAAATTTTAGCTCCATATTCCCAATCGTAGAATTCTGGATTCCATGTATTCCCAATTAGATCAGAGCAACGTATAACAAAACATCCAGATCCTAATCTCTTTACTGGACATTCTTTGATCGTTTCTGATATGGCAACCATAATAATAGCAATCAACTTTTGCTCTATAGCTCGCTTCTCTTTATTGATAGCGAACAATTCTTGTTCTATTTCTTGTAGTTCTTTATTCATAAGGTTATGATTTTAAAATATTATCCACAAATTCAGTTATTCTTTTCACGGACTCTTCGGAAAGTGTATATCGCCGCCAGTTCCATCTAAAATGGGCTTTTGGCAAATTATGGGTAGATAGCTTTTCGTTACCATCTTTATTTGTCCATTCGTAATTTTTGCTATAGTCATATACTCTTATCCCTGCTTTCACCCCTCTTCGGAAACTATACAACATTCTAATAACAGACTCGAAATCCGTATTTAATGTTAATAGCATGTGATTCACTTTGTCAATTAACGCCTGATCTTCTTCGGACAATTCTCCTTTCTTAGCGATCTGACGGATCGACCATGTTCTCAATTCTGAATACTTAACAAAACTAAGTTTACCGGGAATCATACACAGTTTATTATCTCTATGCAGCAGATTTCGCAAATCTTCCACAAATTGTTCTTTAAGCTTCTTTTGTCCAAGTAAGGCTGAATATATACTAACTGCTTTCATTACACAATAATTTCATAAACACGTTCCATATAATACCAATCCCAATAAATAGCGGCTATTTTTGTATTTTCAGATACCAAATAACCCATAAACTCATATCTTTCCATATTAACCAAAAGCTTTTAATATTGCACCAAATGAATCAAACTTAACTCCAAAAGTGTCATGCGCATTTTGAGAACCACATTCACACTCTCCCGCCCTCTGCCCCGATCCGCACTTGCACAGATCTATCCCCCAGTGGTTGATGCAGTGGTCGCAGCAATAAGATTCAGGTAGCCATACGGCTCCGCTGGTGTCTAAATCCAATCCTTCAAACGTTTCCTGAAACATGCTATTGGAAGCACCATCGCTAAATCTGATAGTGATCGCACCACATTTACATTTCCGAATAAATTGAATTTGTTTCATTGATATCTTTTTTATTTATGAATTTTAAATATTTCCTATAAGATACTTGTAGTTCTCAAATATGAAACAAGAGCCACTTAATCCCATCCTAACTATTTTGCAATACTTTCCATTTCATTATACGCAATCCTGTGACATCCAGCAACCAATAGGTCGTTCTTATAGCTATTGATCTTCCATTTGTGACCGGTTGTATCCAATACCATATCGCGTTGGAATTTACTGCCATTATGGAAGAGCTTTATCAATTTCCAAAGTCTCTCAGCTTCAGCTCGTTCTATCTTGATATTCTTGCTAGTCTCAATTATGCCATTCTTAATGCGAAGCCATACGTTAGGCTGATCATCCTCCAAATAATAATGTAGATATAACTCCAGAATCTTGCCAGACTTCCACATCTCGATCTGTTCTTCAAATTTTTTCTTGCGATCTTCTTTTTCTTTTCTTCTTTTTTCAAAAATTAAAGCCTCTTTTTTTCGCCTGACTATCTTCCCATCTCTGACATCTGGCCACATACTCAGCCCACGTTCCTTCACCACAAATCTCATCTACTATCACATTGGTCGTTCCTAAAATTTCTAACGCTTGATGATTTAGCAATACCTCAAACACACGCTTTAACTCATGGACATATTCACTTTTAATCTTATCCGATTCATAAGATAACTCATGTTTAGTTCCGATCCAGGTGTTTGCACTCTTTTTAAGAAGGCTCTTGGGAGTCCCCATATTAAAGAATTCAATATAATTCATCATATTTCTAAAGACTCCCCAAACATTCCTATAAGATAGACTCGTTCTGACCTTCTTATATTTCTCAATATCTTTTTTGATAAACTCCAATTGACTGGTGATAAAAGCCATGCTGCCGTCATCAGACATGTTATATCCAACAGGAAATACCTTTGATCCAGTTGGTTCAGTACGCTTTTTCAACATCTTTGCCTTATGAGCTTCCTCCCTACGTTTTTCGATATTTTCTGCGGAATAATACCCGGCTTTAATACGCTCTTCAATAAGCAAACGTTCCTCGTCCGTTAGTGTCAGGGTAAATCTTTCTTCTTCTGGCTTATATGGATTAACCCATTTCTTTCCACACAGGTCTTCAAGTTCCGCAATAAGCTCGCCTGATTCACGTTTCCATCTATCCACAATCCCCAGATTGAAAAGCAGATACTTGAAATACATCTTATCATCCACCGCTTCAGATAATTTGGAATATTCCTTGTCTGATATACGTAAATATTCAATAGCCACAGACTTATCGCTATTCTTTATGTGATACATGCCATTTTCCACCGGATACATAGGAGCACCATAATGATTACAACAATGTAATGGTATAAACTTCGCCAATTCCGGACAATGTTTCGCAATCTCATCGTGGCAGCAGCCTCCCATATACTCTTTATATATCCCATATTCGTTTTTCCAACGAATGTCAGCGGTTATACTCCAATCACACATATTGTTATGACAATCATCATCTAACGATATCGTGACTGTTATTCTGTATTCCCTTTTGTTTTCTGTAAAGAATTTTGTACTTAAAAAAGTTAGTTTATTTGCAGTTTTCATATTTTTATGTTTAATCGTTTAACTTATGAAAAATAAAATCGGCACAATTTCCCGGAAGTGTTCCTGCATCATTATATTGATAGAACCCTTCTGTTTCCCAATCCACATCTACCGGATAGCCATCTGCGATGTTCAAGAAGTTTTTTATTTCTTGACATTCTTCTTTACATAATCCAGTATAGTCATCATTTATCAGAGCGCAAGCCCAATAAACTGGAAGCCTGTATCTTATTACCTCTATATTCATAATCTCATCAATTTACAAATTATCAATACTAAAAAAAACTCCAACAATCTATTACAATAAACTCTCCTACTCCATATTCCACAAGTGACTTAAGTGATTCTATCCCATTACAGTAATAGAAAACATTATCATTATCATCATCATTGATGCTTAATGATAATTTTATTGTCGTTCTTTGATCATCCCCTGTGTCTTTCCATACGATCTGACATTCTACGTATTCAGGTTCTTTCCCATTCTTTTTAACGAACTTGAAAAACATAGAATCAATATCTTTCTTGACTCTATCTACATCCGTTATCACTACCTCTTCCTTGCAATCCCCACAATTAGCATGCATAAAAGATTCATCAAGATAATCTATTATTTTCCCGGTGTTTGGATTTACGATCGCTTCACAAGCAATATTTGTTCCGCCACACCTTGTACATATTGCTTTCATACTATTTCATTTAATGGTTCAACATACACATCCACATTCTCATAATAAAGTTGATCTTCGTACTGATTATGATGAAGCTCTTCACGTATAGCGTCTTCGTTATCAACCCAATATTCATATTCTTTATGCCATAACATGAAGAAATTATCATAACATTGTCTCATCAGATCCTCTAAAGAAAAACCCTCCGGATAAGTACACCATGCATTGTAATAATCAATTATAGGTTTCAGGAGATAATAATCATAACACATCCCTGTTAATGGACAATTGTCTTCGTATCCCAATATTACCCGACTGCGTCTGCACTTGTAATTATATTTCCCATCTATATATTTGCCTATAGAATAATATTTACCTTTCGTGATATGTGGCATAATGTTGTTATTGATATACCTGAACAATAATTTACCGCATAGATTCTTAGGGAATATATCACGATTATAATCTGTAGGATGTTCATAAATAGGATCATTGTATTTAAACTCATAACTAAAATCATATCTCTCGTATCCAACTTCCCAATTATAAACCCTAGTATCTGTCATATCCTCAAAGGCTTTCATCGACTCTTGATATTCTATACTATAAGCATCCATACATTGCTCCATTACATTCCAGCGCTCACGCTCTATGATCCTTTCTTGTGAGTCTTTTGACAGCTCATCAAACTCATACAGTTTTAATACAATCTCTTTCATAATCCCTCCTCTTTTAATATAACTAGATCCCTAACGTCAATCGAATGACTTACGTACCTCCTTATGTTCACGTTTAGAGATATGATTGTGGCTATTCTCACGAACCACCACAATCCAGATTCAGATATTACTCATCCTTTATCTTTACGAATGGGTTTTCTACATAAAACTCCACTACATCCTTAGATTTTATAGATGTCACTATACCGGTGGTATCCACAAATCCATCCGTTTCATCCATTGTCAAATCTTCTATTTTATTTCCCGGCAGAAAACAAAGATTATAGTCTTGATCAATATACATAATCATCTTTAACCTAACCATGTCATCAATGATGCCTTTCATTCTCTCCACAACATCTAATTGATCATTAGTAAGCATTAATTTACTTTTTGAAGATTTTACTAATCTCATGTCTCCAGTCTTGTCAACTACGGTTAAATCATTAAATCTATACACATCTTCACGACTTTCATAATATGTTTCTTGACAATGAAATTCTCCTTTATGATTCATTTCAATCTCAAAACGTTCTAATTTTTCTCTGACAGCTCTTCCGTTTTTGTATTTCCATACATAATTATCTATTAGTGAGAACCCATACAATGACTCAAAAACATTACATATTGATATTTTTTTCTTAAGAATACTCTCGCCTTTTTTAAAACATTCTTCGGACGAATAAAATAATTTCCCATCTAATGTCTTCTCAGTCCTACATCCTCCCCATGTCCCTATATATCTAACGACCCCCATATGTAAAACTAATCAAGATCTCATCAATTTCAAACCACTCTAATCTTTTTGACATATCATTAAAAAGATACCCACTTTCTGTATAAACTAATACGCACTGTTCCATGATAATTCACTATTTCTAAAAATTAAACAATATCATTTACCTTGATCACTATGAGTCTCAATATTATGAACAAGCTCATATAGATCATAATCACTACACTCTGCTAAACATAAAGAGAAGACGTTCCTGTCGTTAATCATAAAATAGTTATCTTCTAATATGAAGATAGACCTTCCTACCTCTAAAAAAACAGTCCCATAACTCATTACCTCTTTTATTACCAAACACTTTCTGGAAAGTATGACGATCTGCCTTATTCTCGAATTTGTGCATTCGTCTAATCCACTCATATCCGTGTCTCACTAAATCTAATCCATTGATCTCCTCGAAGCTCCCGTTTTTCTCAATCCATTTATTTACATCTATCAACATACTACCTTATAATATTACATTAAACAACTCATTAAGTCTATCTACCTCACTTAGGTATTCATCTTCTTTATCAAACTTAATTTGAGTCCCATTATCCAAACCAAAGGACAGGGTGAAGGATATAACCCAGCCCGATCCGTCCACGGTCTCCCCCTTGGGCGTCCATGACATCACATGTTTCTTGGATATCCACCATCTCCCTATCTGAACGAAATCAGGATAGTTGTCCATTAAATACACCATCTGACTAGCCATCTTATTAACATCATCAAAAGGCACTATATGATACTTGTTTCTTATCCTGACCTTCAAGAAGGGGTTATCCATATTATATGCCGCAAATGCTGATATCACGGAACTAGGATATCTAACCCCTTTTATTACCATCCATTTCATATATAACACCTCCTCTTAATCATTGATCCATTCCACAAAAACTCCCCCTTTCAGACTGTAATATGTATCTGCTTTTATCTTTTCTCCATCAACAAATTCCGTTTTTACACAAATGGGAATATATCTTTGTTTTTCCTCAGAATAAGACCATTCGGATAGTGTTACCCATGATCCTTTTGAGGCTTTTGCTACAGAGTTAATACCTGCGCACATGATGACACAGTCTTCGCCAGTGCTGTCAATCTTGGCACCGTAGCCGGACGAACTAATCTTGGCATCGTTGCCGGACGAACCAATCTGGGCTCCGTTGCCGGACGAACCAATCTTGGCATCGTTGCCGGACGAACCAATCTGGGCTCCGTTGCCAGACGAGCCGATCTTGGCGCCGTCGCCAGACGAGCCGATCTTGGCATTGTAGCCAGACGAGCCGATCTTGGCTCCGTCGCCAGACGAGCCGATCTGGGCATTGTTGCCGGACGAACTAATCTTGGCATCGTTGCCGGACGAACCAATCTTGGCATCGTTGCCGGACGAACCAATCTGGGCTCC
>ERZ1106963.60-NODE-60-length-151369-cov-7.623723_pt1 | contig 151369 bp, 122 predicted proteins | sample MGYA00403681_ERZ1106963 | MGnify/ENA primary metagenome ERZ1106963 (study PRJEB35170, sample SAMEA104062407) | human gut metagenome | biome: human gut; feature: human-associated habitat; material: faeces | place: Denmark | collected 2012-05-03 ...
GAAAAAATAAATACAACTATATATGCAGAAAAATACCAATATTGATTACTTGTAATAGGGAGAATAGTTTGTACCAGATCATTTCTGTCAAAATACACTATCTCCAAGCATATCGCAAGTATATAGGAGCAAACAGAATAAAAAAACACTTGCCCCCATGTCTTGACTAATTTAGCTATTTTAAATTCTGATTTTGACATAAAATAACCTGTCAACATCATAAAAATACAGTTACCAAATCCTCCTCCAGCTCTGCATACATAAGCAAATGCAGCATTAAATACATAAGAATTACTATATGATATATCTCCACATCCATGATCTGAGTAATGAAATAATACAATTGCCATCATTGCAATAATTCTAAGCAGTTCAAAATTCGATTTTCTTTTTGTAGTAATAGTTTTTTTCATAATTCTTTCCTTAGCAAAAAATATTGCGATAACTCTTTTTCAACAGTTACTCTAATTTTTGTACACTACCGCAGTCCCACTTTTATCCGGCATCAACACGACAGAAACATTCTCTTTTTCACAAAATTCATCTACTGCTTTTTTACATCCCTCAAAGAAACCAGATGAATAATCATGTATAAATATCATTCCACCCTTGCTTAAACGTGGATAGAAAAATTCCATTCCTGCCTTAATCGGCGCATATAGATCACAATCCAGACTCACAAACGCATATGTTTCATTTTTACTCTCTTCTGTTGCAGATTCTGGGAAAAACCCTTTTACATACCTTGATAACTCATTTTCCCCTACATATTTTTTTACCTCTTCCAATGAGGTATCCGTAAACTGCATCTTTTGCTTTTCATCAACTCCTGTCAGATCACGTTCATCAAATCCTTCAAAAGTATCAAACATAAATAATTTTCTGTCGTATTTCTTGCAGTAATTCATCATTACTGCCGAGTTGTTTCCCTTGTATACCCCAAGTTCAGCAAGCGAACCTGGAATGTTTTTCTCAAAAATATGATTCAAATTCAGAATAAACATATATAAACGCGTAAAATCTTTGAGGTTATTTTCCGTATTTTTCTCCACAAATAAGGGATATACCTCATTGTATTCAGGATATTTATGAAAATAATTTAATGAGTCCGGAACTGCTGCCATAAAGTAATTAGCATTTTTATTCTTATTATCAATATTGATATACCGATATAATGCATTCCAGACATCATTAATATTACCATTGTTTTTCTCACATTTATTTAAGATCTGCTGAATTGAAGTTAACTTCTCCTCTATATGCTTTTCACGTTCTTCTATGTGAATTGCTCTTTCCTCAATGTGTTTTTCGCGCTCCTCTATATGAATCGCTCTTTCCTCTATATGCTTTTCGCGTTCCTCTATATGAATCGTTCTTTCTTCTATATGCTTTTTGCGCTCCTCCATGTGAATCGCTCTTTCACGTAATTCCCGTGCAATGTTAGTTAACTCTTCCATCTGTTCATTTACCTGTCGAAGTGCTTCTTTTGATGCAGGAAGTTTATCTCTAATCATATCTGTCTCTCCTTTAATGCACATTTCCGATTACAACTCAGCACATATTAAATATTCATCTACAGTTCACTTTTGTATACACGTAAAACCGGTATTTGGGAATTTTCTCCATATTTCTTCATCCAGATTGCGGCTCTGTGCTGTCCATCCTTGATTACATTGTTGCAACCAACCAAAATCAGTTTTTCTTCATCAAATCCATCTTTTTCCAACGTTTGTACCAGTTTTTCATATCGTTCCACAGAATGTTGATTGTTTTCCAAATCCCTGTTCCGTATCTCCATGTTTTCCTGATATGCATTTTTATTATCACACAAATATTGATATGCAGGTGTTTCTTTCACTGGTACCGGATTCCATACCTGCCCATCATATACCGTACAAAGTAAATCTTTTACCTGCATATCAACCAGTTCATATCCCCAATATTCTTCTGTTGAAAGCCAGTCTTTTACATACTGTTCATCAAGACGTTTTCCATATTTTTCGATAATTTCTTTTGTAACAGATCCTGGTGTTTCATCTTCATCCCTGCTAAAAACATCCGCTTTACTTCCATTCAGATATGTCTGGATCTTTTCAAAAACGATCTGTGGTGTAATTGCATACATACACGGTGCCTCTTTGACATCCTTCAGGCAGTGGTATTCCCAATCCTCACGCAATTCTGCACACCAATGACTACACGCATCACTTTTGATATTAATATTTCCTGTATATCCGAAAAACTCAATCGGCGTAGATCCAAAAATGACCACGGATGGTCCGGCATGCAATGCCTTTCTTAAATGAACCATGCCACATTCGCCATCAATATGAAGTGTTGCATGCTTCAAAAGAATTTTTAAATCATCCCACGAAGTCTGTCCCAGCAAACTGATATCTATCCCATCTATCGCTTTACAATGATCACTGGACTCTCCTAACTGCACAATGGTATACTGGGGATATGCTTTTTTCAGCATCAACACCAGCTCGTCATAATAATGAAGCGGCCACATTTTCGGTGTTTCATTCGTCCCCAATTTCGGATTGATTCCACGTTGTATTGTGATGAACTTTTTATCTTTCAATCCAAATTTTTCTAACACTTCATTTGTATCTGCCCCAACAACAACCGGCATATCATATTCATTACCGATTCCCAGAACCCCGTCAATATCTGGAGAGTTTAATACTGTCTTTTGTTCAATAATTAATCTGGTATATACATATGGCTTACTTTTTCTCAGGTTATTATAATATAGTTTATTTTCAATATTACTTTGAAAATTTCTCCAGATTTCAACAATATCCGCAAGATTTTTATTACGAATATTATTTTTTGCATATTTTAATTCAGGATACATATCAAGAACAAACACAACATCATATTCTTCCTGTCTGATCAAATTCCATTCATTCTCTACACCATACCAGTATATACTTGGCTGTCCTTTAAAAATCGCATCATTCATGGCACTGCTTTTATGCCCATATGCATAAATTTCAACATTTTCATCATTCAGATACTGATACAGACAGTGAAGGTAATTTGCTCTTACCAATACGGTTCCAAAACCACCGTTTACCTTTACCGCTATCTTTGTTTTATTTTCCATCAGTGCAGTCTCCTTCAATTACTTCTGTTACTTTTTCCATTACCATCATCGGCGTTATTGACCACATACACGCATACTGATTTTTATTTTTACATTTTAACTGCCAGTCCTTATACAGCCACTCACACGGATATGCACAGCCCTTTCCCCTGATATTAACGTTAAAATCATATCCAAAAAACTTTTCATCGGTAGATCCAAATAAAACAATGGATTTTCCTCCATGCAACGCATAACGTAAATGTACCATGCCGCCTTCATTTCCAATCAGTAAATAAGCATACTTTAAAATAACTTTTGTATCCTCAAAACTCGTTTTTCCCATAAGATCAACATCGACATGTTTAAAACGATATTCACTCGGATTTGCTCCAACCTGTACGATTACCAGCTCCGGATATTTTTCCTTTATACGTCCTAACAGATCATCATAATAATACGCTGACCATATTTTGTTACTCTGGGAACCTCCGCATTTCGGATCGGCGCCACTTACTACCACAATATACTTTTCATCCTTTAGTCCAAGGCTTGCAAGATATTCTTCACTCTTTTCCCTGACAGGAATCGGATATTCAAATTCCTGCCGGATTCCTAACAGTTTTCCAACATCTGCCTGCTGAATACGTTTGATGTTATTAATGCTGCTGATCATTGCACTCTGACCATCAAATAACGGTCTTTCAGAAAACAATCTCGGATTCTGCATCCGCATTCTGTCAATTTCCAACATATAGTCCAGTAATAACGGCTGATTGCAGTTAATCTTCTCCAGATTCCGATTTGTAACCAACGGATATCTGTCTATATCAATAAACATATCATATTTTCTATGAATATTTTGACCATATATTTCATCATGTTCGATAAGTATCTTCCGATCGACAATGTCATCTCCAAAGAGAGACTCTACTGCCTCTCCATTTCTGCTGAATAACACATCTATCTGAAGTAACGGACAATCATATTTCTGGCGGAATTTATAAATATAATTTGCCAAAATTACATAGTCTCCTATTCCTCCATTCAACAAAAAACCCACATTAAATTTACTTTTATCTACTTCAACCAAAACATCCTTTTTGTCTGAAGAGCTTTCTTGCTTGCGTTCTTCCCGTGGAGGCTTAATAAAGAACAGTCCATTCCATATTAACATTTTCAATATAGCTACCCTTGGTCTGTCTTTATGTACATTTTTATATTTTTCCAACCGTACATGTATTTCATCAAAATAATTCATCTTACCAAACTCCTCTCAGCAAAGACTATTTCATAAAACTTTTGTATTCTTCAAGTATGCTTTCCGGTTCTCCATATGCCCGTATTTCACCTTCGTGAATCCATAAAATCTTATCACATAACTCTTTCAGCGTATTCAGATCATGTGATACGATAATGACAGTTCTGCTCTGATCCATAATAAGACTTTTCATCTTAGCCAGACTCTTCTTTTTGAATTTTTCATCTCCAACGCTGAGCACTTCGTCCACAAGCATAATATCCGTTTCCAAATTAACAGTAATCGAAAAAGCCAGTTTAGAATACATACCACTGGAATATGTCTTCACCGGCATATCAATAAACTCTCCAATTTCTGCGAACTCAATAATAGAATCCATCCGTTCTAATATTTCTTTTTCGCTAAAACCAAGCAGCATTCCGGATAAAACAATATTTTCTCTTCCACTCAATTCATTATTAAAACCGACTCCGATTGAAAGTAATGATATACTATTCCCTTTTAAATCGATATATCCTTCATCCGGTCTGAAAATACCTGCTACAGCACGCAGCATGGTAGATTTTCCACTTCCATTTTTTCCAACAATCCCCAGAATATCGCCCTTTTCTACACAAAAAGAAACATTCTTTACAGCACGGAATACTTTTTCCTGTTCCTGTTTTTTGTGGAATAATGTCTTTACGATTGACATATTTTTTAATGGTCTGTAATCAATGCATAAATCTTTTACTTCTATTGCTATTTCACTCATTAAATCACCTTTACATAACTGTTTTCATTCTTATAAATTAACTTTGTTCCAATCACTGCCAAAATCACTGATATGATAAACCAGCCCGCAAGCGTAATAGGCGGCACAAGCGTTTTATACATTAGTGAATCCCTCATTGCAGCAATAAAAAATGCCATCGGATTCGCCCTTTCAAAAAGCAATCCATATGGTGCCGGAAATTTATTCATAATTGAATAAAAAATACCTGTAAAGTAAAACAGCATATTTAAAAGAATTGACACAATGTAAGATAAATCATCTACATATACTCCAAAATGCATAAGTATGCACCCGCATCCATATGTAAAAATAAAAAATGTAATGAATACCGGAATAAGTCCCAGTAAATGATAGTCCACGGATATACGGTATGGCAGCATAAGAATTACAACGATTCCACATGAAATAAGCATCTTAAATGCATTTACAAACATTTTCTCTACTAATAATATCTGCTTGGGTATATAAACTTTAGTAATAATGGATTTACTGTTCTTGATTAACCGTACGCTCATCGTTACGCATTTGTTAAAGAACGTCCACATCGTAATTCCCGAAAAAATAAATACCAGAAAATAATCTTCCGAAGATTGAAATACATAACCAAATATAAAATAATAAATGAACATATTAAGAACCGGCTCTAAAATCCACCAAAACCAATCCAAATACGAATTGGTTACCTCAGACTTTAAATCTGACTTTGCAGAATATACTGCATACTTATAATATCTTTTTATATCTTTCCATAATTGTTTCATACTAATACCTTTCGACATTATCTACCGTCAAATACAGTTTTGTTTTTAAATCTCTTTTAACCGCCAACTCTGCACCAACACGCATAATTCTTGTTATCTCTTCCAGTGCTTCGTCATTTAATTCACAATTCCACACGATTACAGTATCAAAAGAATCATTGTCATAAGCCAGCGCTTCTGTCATGCTGTATCTGTAATCCACTCCCATTTTCAGGCATTGTGTTTTTTTCATTATCTCATCTTCTCCTGCAGAGAAAATTACGATTTCCACTTTATCACTTTCAAATAATTCCAGATACGTCAAATCTACATTACCAATGATTGCAACCTTTCCAGTTACTTCCTGTAAGCAAATTTCTTTCTCCAGTTCTCTCAGTTGTTTTTTATTGCCAGATCCCTTTTTTAAAATTTCCCGGCAGGCATCCAATACCATGTCCGGCAGAACTTTCTTCATACATGACGCATCGGCTTCACCTCTAAAACACTGATATGCCCAATCTTCATGTGTCCCCATGCATCCGTTGCATTCGGGATCCACAAGATTAATGTTCTGCGGGTATCCATACATATGCATCGGAGTTGGTCCAAACACAACTACGCATGGAGTTGACATTTGTACTGCCAGATGAACCAGTCCCCCTTCTCCGTCAATATGACAGGAAGACTTTTTTATCAGCCACTTTGTCATTTCAAAGCTTTTTCCCAATACAGCGATATCTGCTCCCGCTAACTGTTCGCTATCGTTTCCACCCAACTGTATTACTTTTATATCAGGCTCTGTTTCCTTCAATTTATAGATAAATTCTTCATAATATTCTTTTGGCCAGGTTTTTAACTGTTTCATGTTCTGACGCATCTGGTCTGTTCCGCAGTTGATCGTTACATATCTGCCATCGCAGACTTGCAGTGCATTCTCTTTTTCTGTAATATCCAGAGGAATCCCCGTTCTCAGATCCTTCACTTCAAATGCCTGTCCCATACGAAGTTCTGTCCAGCGATTCAGTCCCAGTGCCCGGCACTGTTCAAAACGGATTCTCTCACGCCAGCATTGTTCCGGTATATTTACATATAAATTTTTCCAGTTGTCCAATATATAGTTCATTCTGGTCAAAAGTTCCGGTGCCAGCTTTTCCAGCCGTGTTTTGTTTATATTTAATACATGGACAAAATGCTCAATCTGTAATGCCACATCGTATGAATTACGACTACGTTCGAATTCACTATAATCCAGTACCCGGACATTTGGTCTGCCGCCATAAATAGATCTTCCAAAGTACATTTTCTCACAAAATACATCTACTTCACATGGCGCATACATCATCAGTTCGTCCAATAATTTTGAACTGATAATATAATCTCCCATACCACCCGTAGGATAAAATGCAACAGATACTATCTCTGCATTATTTGTTTTTACACGCAAAGAATGTGGGAACATTCCTATTATCTTTCCCATAATAATAGGAACTGCTCTCACAATCACCGTTTTCCATCCTTCATTTGCAGCCATTTCACATGCCTTGCACAAATATGCTGCAACAATTCCCTGATCTTTAAAAAGCAATAAAGCTTCTACTATGCATCCCAGTAACAATATAATGCATATCAAACTTATTATCTGCATATTATTCACCGGTTATATTTAATATGTCTCATAATTCTTCATCAGATAGTTCTGGACATAATCTTTTGCTCCATCCTCAAGAGAATAAAAATCTTCCGTATATCCTGCGTTTCTTAATTTTTCCATATTCGCCTGTGTATAGTACTGGTATTTTGCACGCAGGCTTTCCGGCATCTCAATATATTTAATATTTGGTTCTAAGCCCATTGCCTTAAATGTAGATGCTGCCAGATCATAAAAACTTCTTGCCTGTCCTGTACCAAGATTAAATAATCCGCTTACTTCTTCATGCTCTATCATAAATTTAACAACTTTGCAGATATCTTTCACATATACAAAATCTCTAAGCTGTCCACCATCCTCATATCCTTCTTTATAAGATTTGAACAGTCCCATCTCACCTGTTTCATTGATCTTGTTGAAAGAATGGAAGATAACACTTGCCATGCTGCCCTTAAAGTATTCATTTGGTCCATATACATTAAAGAATTTGAAGCCAACATGCTGCTTTGGAGCAATTGCCTGTTTCTCAGCCCACAGATCAAATAACTGTTTGGAATAGCCATAACCATTTAATGGACGTAATCTCTTGATATCTTCTTTATCATCAAATCCTTCTTTTCCATCACCATATGTAGCCGCACTGCTTGCATAAATAAAGCTGATCTGATTCTCCGTGCAGAATTTCCATAAGGTTTTTGTATATTCATAATTGTTCTTATACAAAAAGTCAAAATCTCTCTCAGTAGTAGCTGAGCAGGCTCCCATATGGATAATATGCGTTACCTTTCCTGCATACTCCGGCAGCTTTTCTAAAAATTCATCACGATTGATGTACTCTGTATATTTCTTATTACGCATATTCATCCACTTATCTGTTTCACAAATATGGTCAACAATCGTAATATCCTCTATTCCCATATCATTTAAAGTTCTGACAATACAACTTCCAATAAATCCTGCTCCACCTGTTACTATTACACTCATGCTTATTCTCCTTTCATCACTCTCATGATCTTTTCAATAATATTTGTTGTTGAACAGCCATCCACCATACTGACGTATTCAACTTTTCCGCCGTATTTCGCTGTGGCATCCATCTCCGGGATCCATTTTCCCTCATAGTCGCCACCCTTGATAAAGCTGTCCGGCTGAATGATATCTATCATTTGGCATGGAGTCGCTTCATCAAATATACATACATAATCCACGCAACCCAGACCGGCAACCACAATTGCCCGCTCCTGCTGTGGAACGATAGGTCTTAAATTACCTTTCAGTCCCCTTACGGAACTATCTGAATTTAAAAACAGGACAAATACATCTCCCTTTGCCGCTGCCTCTTCCAAATATGTTACATGACCTGCATGAATAATATCAAAGCATCCACTTGTCGCTACTACCTTTTTTCCTTCTTTTTTCAGTCTGCTTACGACCTGTCGCAGTTCATCTGTCCCAAGAATTTTATTCTTCATTGATTCTCCTTACCAGTTCTTCCCTTGTAATCGGCGCTGTTCCAACTTTACTGATAACTACACTTGCTGCATAATTTGCAAGCTGTACAGCTTCATCAATACAAAGACCACTGACCATTCCCAATGTGATCGTACTGATAACCGTATCTCCTGCTCCTGTAACATCATATACCTGTACGGCCTTCGATGGGAAGTCCATACGTTTCTGATCTGGCAGGAACACAGATATTCCATCTGCACCTCTGGTAACGATCAGACACTTTGCTCCTGATTTATACAAATATACTTTACCTGCTTCATTTAAGCTGCTGTCATCCGTAATTTTTATTCCTACAGCTTCTTCTAATTCAAGATTATTTGGTTTGACAAAATCAGCATTTTTAAAAGCTTCAATATCACGGCTCTTTGAGTCTATTGACACTAAAATATTATTTTCATTACATATTTTAATAATTTCACTTACGAATGTGCGGCTTTCAAGTACCCCCTTCTTATAGTCAGAAAGCACCACTGCATCTAACTGTTCCGCATTTTCTTTTAAATATGCTATAATTTTCATTTGCACTTCTTCTACAATGCATCCTGTAATCTCATTATCCATACGAAGAAGCTGCTGTCCCTTTGTGGCAAATCTTGTTTTCACAATCGTTGGTCTTCCGCTCTCTTCTATAACCCCTTCGATGTGCATGCCGCTTTCTTTCAAATGATCACGCAACCATATTCCCGCTTCATCCATTGCAGCAACTCCGGCTACTAATACATCACTGCCAAGTGAATTTATATTATTTGCAACATTAGACGCTCCACCTGCCTCTAATGTTTTCTTTTTAAAATTCAAAACAGGTACAGGTGCCTCAGGTGAAATTCTGCTTACTTTTCCTGTAATGTATTCATCCACCATCAGATCACCAAGTACAAGCACTTTTTTCTGATTAAATTCTTTTTCTACGATATCAATTAATTTTTCTTTGTTAACCATACTTCTCCTCAATTATTTCTTAAAGACTTCTTTTTCAATCATTTCACACAATAAATGTACTGTAAACGTATGTATCTCCTGTATACGCGGTGTACTGTTTGAAGGAACTACCAATGCAACATCACACAGATCTTTTATTTTTCCTCCGTCTTTTCCCAGAAAACCAACAACAAACATATTCTTCTTTCTTGCTTCAGTGATTGCCCTGATGATATTTTCCGAATTTCCACTTGTTGAAATTCCAATAAAGGCATCTCCTTCCCTTCCTAATCCCTGCACCTGACGTGCAAAAACCTCTTCATATCCATAATCATTTCCGATACAAGTCATTACGGACGGATCTACACATAATGACAATGCTGGTATCGCATTTCTTTCCATCAAAAATCTTCCTACGATTTCACCGGCAAAATGCTGTGCATCAGCAGCGCTGCCCCCATTTCCGGCCAGCAATACCTTATTCCCCTGCTTTATAATCTGTGCCAGACGCATTCCAGCCTCATTAACCAGATCCAAATATCCCGTTGTTCTGATTTTCTGCAATACTTCTTCTTTTTCCTGAATTTCTGCTAACATCCATTCCATCATTTTTCTGTCTCCTTTTTTCTAAAAATTCACTGGCTGCCTGTTCTATCCCGCCTTCTATATAATGTATATTCGGTAATGTTTCTTTCTGAAACTCTTTCGCATAAACAAGATAACCAGTAGTAACACCATTTTCACATAACGCAAGATCCCTTGGATTGTCACCAATTGCAATCGACTCTGAAACATCTATATCATATTCCTGGATTGCAGCCTCAAACATCCCTTTTTTCGGCTTTCTGCAATTACACTCTTTTCTGTATTGCTCAACCTTCGCATCCGGCAAATGCGGGCAATAATATATACCATCTATAGCTGCTCCGTATTTTTCCAGCTGATCACACATCCATGTTTCCAATTCTTTATATTGTTTTTCTGTATAATATCCTCTGCCAATTCCTGACTGGTTTGTAACAATAATCAATAGATATCCAGCTTCTTTAAAACGCCTTAATCCCTCCAGAACTCCTGGTAAAAACTCAAAATCATCTATCCTGTACAAGTAATTTTTTTCAACATTGATCGTTCCATCCCGATCTAAAAAAACAGCTTTATTCATTGTTCCTCTCTTATACCAAAAATGGTTCAATCGCATTCCACACATCTTCGACTGTATTTTCGTCCACACATGGATAAATTTGTTTTATCTTAAATTTGCACATATTGTTACAATTATAACATATTCCTTTATGGCAAACAATAATCGGCGGTATCCCCTCATTTTCCTGATACTTATAATTTATAAATGTATCATACACATATCTTCCTGTCACAACACACACACGTTTTTTTTGTGCAACTCCGATATGATATGCACTTGTATCATTCGTCAGGACAAACTCAGCTCTCCCTATCACTTCTATAAACTCTGGTACATTTGTTTTTTGCACCATATTGCATACCGGTATTTCCGGAATTTCATTCAAAAATGTATCGATCGTGCCCGCGTCACGTTTTGTTCCGCATACAACCAGTGTCCAGCCTGTCTTTTTATAAATTCTTCTTGTAATTTCAGCAAAACGTTCAATTGGCCACTGTTTTACCGGCAGACTGGCAGACGGAAACACAATGAAATATTTTTCAGGAAGCTGCTGCTGTATCTCTATTTTTTTCAAAACAGCCGGATGTGCCACAGTTTTTTCTGCCCCAAGCATTTCCCATACTCTCGCATAGAACTTTATCTTGTGAATATTTTTATCAGGTATTTCAAGAATCCGGTCATAAACCTTTTTCCTCATCCATTCCGGACATTGTGCTTTCTTATCTGACTTCTCCAATACTCCTATTTTCATATCCCCACACGCAGCATAAGTTGAAAACACGTTTGGAGAACATTCTTCACAGCCGATCGGGTCAAGTATAATATCAAAATATGTACTGCGCATTTTTTTTATCATCCTGATTCTTCCAATCGGATTGACTGATGCTTTTGTATATTCAACCGGAATTACCTGATCAAAGTATTGTTTGAAAAGATCTTCGTATCCCTTTTGACATGCTATGGTTCTTATATATTCGTCAGCCGGATATATTTTCTGCATATTTTCAATCGCACCCAAAAATAAAATACAATCCCCAAGAGCAAAAGGGAACACCACGAGTACTCTTTTTTTCGAACTGTCTTTCCCCGGTTTTTTTACAAATCTGGAAACTATGTTATCATAAAAGAAAAATAATATTCTTATATTCTGCAGCACCGGTATTTTCATCAGGAGTTGTAATATCTTATAAAAGATCATACTTTGTCCGTTTTCATTTTTTTTCATTGACTGTCTTTTTCTCCTGCTGTATTTTTATCTCCATCCTCCTGTATATCAAAGTTAAGTCTTTTTTCCTCTACTACCAAAGGTCTGTGAATGACACGCGTATTTATATTTAATATGTACTCACCCATAAATCCTATAAAAAATAACTGTAGCGATCCAAGAAGGAAGATACCTATAATCATCGGTGCATTTCCCGCCTGAAATGTTTCCCAGTGTAAAAGTTTATACCCCAGATAAAATAAAGCGATTCCAAAACTAATGAGGGATGCCCCAAATCCCAGAAAAGTAGCCAGTCTCAATCCCACCTTCGTATACGATGTAAAGCTGAGCATCGCAGCATCATATAAACTGTAAAAGTTATTATGCGTCTTTCCTGCCCGTCGTCTCGGCTGCTCGTATTCCACTTCGATACGATTGAATCCATGACCATACTCCGCCACAATACCGCGTATAAAAGGAATCGGGTCATCAAGCTGACGTAAAATCGCAATAAATGACTTATCATACAGACCAAATCCCGTAAAATGCTCAATCATCTCTGTCGTAGACATATTTCTGATAATCTTATAATACATTGTACGAAGCAGGTATATAAAACGGTTCTCCTTACTGCTTGTCTTAATTCCACTGACGATCTTATGCCCTTTCTCCCATTCATGCACAAAAGTCGGTATTAATTCTACCGGATCCTGAAAATCACAGCACATGCAGATAACACAGTCACCAGATGCCTGACACATCGCGTAAAATGGAGAATTGAACTGGCCAAAATTCGTTACGTTAAAAATAGCCTTAACCTTTTTTTTCTTTGCACAGATCTCTTCTAACTTATCTCTCGTTCCATCTGTAGAACAATTATCTATAAACAGAATCTCATAGTCATATTCAGATAATGCCTCTTCAAGAACATTCTCAACGGCAAAACTAATCAGTTCCACATTCTCAACCTCGTTAAAGCATGGAATGACTATACTTATTTTCTTCATATCTTCCGTTCCAATCTATATTTCTATTAAAAAATTTCAAAAAATCCGTTATATTCTGCTATTATACTCTTTGTTGATAGTAACGTCAACGTTTCAGCCTTCCACTCTTATCCCCGCAATGACTTCACGGATACCATCCGCAAAGGAAACTTCCGGCATAAATCCTGTATCTTCTGTCAATTCACGTATATCAGCTCCAAGGTACATAACCTGTCCGTCTGCATATGGGATCTCCCCAAAGCATGGTCTTCCTGCATTCGGGTTTACTTCCAAAACCGCACGGTATATCTCCAGGATGTACTCTTTTAGTGTCTGTATACTGCCACTCCCCAGTACATATACTTTACCGTCAATTCCATGTTCCCAAAGTTTCCACAATGCTTCCGCTGCGTCCCTGCTGTATAAATAATCCCATTTCTGTTCCCCCGCTGTAAATGCCATCCTTTTTCCTTCCAGCATAGTCCGGATTGCACTGCTTATCATTGTGTTTGGACCATCATATGGACCATAAACACTGAGAATCCTTGTCCATATATGTTTCATTCCAAGCTGCTGGCATAATCCACGGCTCATCTCCCCCGCACACAGTTTGGCCATTCCATATCCGTTTTCCGGGAAAGCCGGCGTCTGCGATGTCAGATTTTTTTCTGTTCTTCCATACTCCGCCTGCGATCCGGCACCAATAAAAGTCTTACATCCAAAACGCTGCGCCAGCCGCACAGCGTCTATCGTATATGCAATATTCCTGCATTGAAGATCCATATCATTTCTTGCAGCCCCTGTAGTTCCCATCCATCCGAAATGAAACATCATATCGTATTTTTCATTTTCATCCGGCTGCAGTTCACGAAATTCAGATAAATCCGTCTCTTTTACTGTCACAAAAGGATTCTTTGGAATATCAGCTATTCTTTTAGAACCCTTATGACAGAGAGCCAGCACCTCAGTTTTCTCATTTATGCATTTTTGAATCAGTGCCATTCCCACCGCTCCGGTGGGGCCTGTTATGATCGCTCTCTTTTTCATATGCTATTTTCCATTCTGCTCAAACAATTTAAGAAAATCCTCTATCTGCTTTCGTGTACATTCCACCAGATTTTCCTTTTGGTGGTAACACGCATACCATTCAACTGTTTTGTCGACCGCCATCTCCACATCCCAGCAGGATTTCCACTCAAATGTATGTTTCAGTTTTGAACAGTCAAGCTTTAAATAATTCGCTTCGTGCGGCCCACCTTTTTGCACACTGTCCCACACCAGGTCTTTTCCCGTATGTTTCTTCCATCCTCTGCAAAATATGTCCGCAAGCTGTCCGGTGGTCAGACAGTCGCTCTCATCCGGACCCACATTATAATTTCCTGCATACTTTTTATCTTCCCACTGCTTTTTCAGAATCATCAGATATACGGTTACCGGTTCTAACACATGCTGATACGGACGAATTGAATTCGGATTTCTGACTTCAATTTTTTTACCAGTTACAGCAGCTCTCATACAGTCCGGCACAATACGGTCTGCCGCAAAATCACCACCACCTATCACATTTCCTGCTCTCACTGTTGAAATTGCCAGATTTCTGTCCGTTCCATCAAGAAAAGACTTTTGATAGCAGGCTGTGACAAGTTCGGAGCAGGACTTTGAATTAGAATATGGGTCATATCCGTTTAATCTTTCATTCTCGCGATATCCCCACTCCCATTCATGATTCTCATATACCTTATCCGTTGTCACATTTACAAAAGATCTTACACAGTCATTTTTCCGGATACATTCCATGATATTGACTGTTCCCATGACATTTACTTCATAAGTATATACCGGTCTCACATAACTTTCCCTTACAATCGGCTGTGCAGCCATATGTACGATAAATTCCGGCTGTACTTCACATATTGTCCGGTTCAGCAGATCCAGATCCCGGATGTCTCCATAAACAGTGCGCATTTCATGTTTTAATCCACACAATTCAAACATTGATGGTTCTGTCGGAGCTTCCAGTGAGTATCCGGTCACATCCGCCCCTGCTTCTAAAAGCAGACTACTCATCCAGCTCCCCTTAAATCCGGTATTTCCTGTAATTAAAATTTTCTTTTCTTTATAGAAATCCCAATTTTTGTCCATTACATCCTCTCCTCGTCAAACAAAGGAATAAACATCTGCTGCTTTAATTCTTCTTCTGAAAGAAATGGTGCCAGATCCTCAAGCGGTGCTGATACCATACTTCCATCTTCCAGGCGTTTGCTTGCACACTTTGGTTCAAATTTCTGCTGTGTATCTACAAAAACCTCACAAATTGCCGGTCCATGTATCTGTAACGTTTCCTTTATTTCTTCTAACCTGCAATTATCTGTAATTTTCTGATAAGGATATCCATATGCCCATGCCAGCTTTTCCATTGATGGAAAACTAAGATCCCCGCTTTCTGCACCAATGCCAACCAGAGGATCCCCAAAAAAGTTTTTTTGTGTCTGTCTGATAGAATGATATCCACCATTGTTAATAACAAATATTTTTATCGGAAATCTATGATGTATAATCGTCTGCAGTTCCTGCAAATTCATCTGAATACTGCCTTCTCCGGTAACGCAGATCATATCCTGCTCTCCGGAAGCAATACACGCGCCAATTGCAGCCGGCAGATCATATCCCATTGATGCCACAGCTGAGTTTGTGATAAATCTCTGCCCTTTTTTTATTTCATATCCATGACTTCCAACCACACAGGCTGATCCATTTCCTACAACAGTGATTTTATTTTCTGGCAGCAGACTACTCAATTTGCCTATAAAAGCATATACATTCACAGGTCCCTTTTGCATTTTATGTTTCTCCTGCACCACGGGATAACACTTCTTCCAGTTTTGACAGCATCTGATCCATTCCTGCCGATTTCGCTTCTGTTTTTCCGGCACTTTTTCTTCCAGATTACGTTCCAATGCCTCTAATAAATCTTTTGCATCTGCCCACACCGGCATATCTACATGCAGATCCGGTTTTTTCAGTTCTTCCGCATCCACATCTTCAATGATCGTATAGGCTGCTCTCGCCCAGCTCTGGTACTGATATCCAACCTGTCTTATACTAAGACGGCTTCCAACCGATAAAAGTAGATCACTATTTTGCACCGCCCAGTTTCCAGCACGGTCACCCATGATCCCTGCACGTCCCGTGTAAAGCGGATGTGTATCATAAATCAGGTCTATACTGTTCCAGCCTGTTACTACCGGTATGCCCAGTTTTTCAACGACTCTTAAAAAAATCTCCGTTGCTCCTGCAATACGGATTCCATTTCCTGCATTAAACACCGGACGCTTTGCGTTTCGTATTTTGGCTATAATTTCTTTTGCCAGTTCATCCGTCACCTTTGGAACAACGTTTTTTTGTTCTTCCAACGGATCATAACCACGCAATTGTTCCGTTTCTATATATGCCCCCTGGACATTTAATGGAATATCAAGCCATACAGGACCAGGTCTTCCAGTCTTTGCAAGATAAAGTGCCTTTTCCAGACAATACCGTATATCTGCAGCATCTGTTACCATCCATGCGTACTTTGTGATATTGGAAACCATTTTTACAATATCATATTCCTGATCTCCGTATGCCCGTATATTTAATCCTGTACTCCGCACAGTCGTATCATATCTGACCTGTCCTGACAAAATAAGCATTGGTATGGAATCCAGCCAGCCGCCAAGCACACCGGTAATGGCATTCGTACCTCCCGGTCCCGTAGTCACGCAGACTGCAGCTATCTGATTATTGATCCTTGCATAGCTTTCTGCTGCGATCGCACATGCCTGCTCATGATGATTATAAATGCAGGTCAATCCCTCTTTATGTCCAAGACCGTCATTTAAATGCATTGCGCCTCCACCTGTTACAGAGAAAACATGATGGATCCCGTTTTTTACCAGCATATCTGCAATATAGTCTGCCACTCTTATCTTCATAACTTTATTCCTCTACAGCTTCAATCATTGTTTTTGCCATATAATCAAGCATTTCATCTGTCATTCCCGGATATACACCAACCCAGAACGACTTCTCCATAATTGTATCTGTTACCGTAAGATCACCTGCTATACGATACCCGCTGTGATTCTCTCTCATCTGGTCAAAGCATGGATGTTTCGTCAGGTTTCCCGCAAAAAGCATTCTGGTCTGAACACCTTTTCCTTCAATATAAGGAACGACCTTATTTCGATCCACACCCTCTTTACATGTAACTATAAATCCAAACCAGCTTGGCACTGCATGTTCTGCTGCTTTCGGAAGGATCAGTTTATCTGAAACCACCTGAAGTTTTTCATACAAACGATTGAAATTGTAAATTCTGCGTTCCACAAAGGAAGGAAATTTCTTTAATTGTGCGCATCCCACTGCAGCCTGCATATCAGTTGCTTTTAAATTATATCCAAAATGTGAATAAACATATTTATGGTCATAACCCAATGGTAATTCTCCATACTGACAGTCAAATCTGTGGCCGCAGAGATTATCTTTGCCGGACGGACACACACAGTCTCTTCCCCAGTCCCTGAATGAACGGATGATCTTATGAAGCAGTGGATTATCCGTATATACGGCTCCGCCCTCTCCCATTGTCATATGATGTGGTGGATAAAAACTCGATGTTCCGATGTCCCCTACCGTTCCAGTCATTTTCACTTTCCCGTCAATCTCATAAGTGCTTCCCAGTGCATCACAGTTGTCCTCGACGAGCCACAGATTATATTTTTTGCAAAAATCTTTCACAGCCTTTAAATTAAACGGATTTCCAAGCGTATGTGCGATCATGACCGCCTTTGTCTTTTCGGATACCGCTTTCTCCAACATCGTTACATCTATATTATATTCCGGTATCGTAACATCTACGAACACCGGCACTGCACCATATTGTATTACCGGTGTTACCGTAGTTGGAAATCCTGCCGCAACCGTAATAACCTCGTCCCCTCTTTTTATCTGACGTTCCTTGAGCAACGGCGAGGTCAATGCCATAAATGCCAGCAGATTCGCAGATGAACCGGAATTTACCAGTGAACAGTATTTTACCTTCAGATAATTTGCAAACTCTGTTTCAAACTGTTCTGCATAACGTCCTGCTGTCAGCCAGAATTCTAACGCACTGTCAACCAGATTTACCATCTCGTGTGAATCATACACACGGGATGCATATGGTATTCTGTCTCCCTCCATGTAGTCAGGTTTTTTATGGTATAAATCACAGTATTCTTTTACACTCTCAAGGATCGCATCTCTCGCCTGCTGTTCATTCATATTCTCAAACATAGTTCCACTCCGCCTTCTATTCTATCATCATTCTTCTATTTTTATTGCCATACTTTCCATGGTGCGTTGCCCGATGCCCACATCTCATTTAACTTATCCATCTCACGCTTTGTATCCATACACTGCCAGAAACCATCATATTTATAAGCTGCAATCTGACGCTCTGACGCAAGCCGTTCCAGAGGATCTTTTTCAAAAACAGTTGCATCCCCCTCAATATAATTAAAGATCTCCGGTTCTAACACCATATATCCAACATTGATCCGGTTGCTGTCCGCCTTTCTTTTCTCCCGGAAAGAAATAACACTGTCATCCTCCGCAATATCAAGCACGCCAAAACGCTGCTCCAATGATACCGCCGTAATCGTTGCCGTTTTTCCATGTGCTTTGTGAAATGCGAGCAGTTCATTCATATTAATATCCGAAACGCCATCTCCATATGTCATCATAAATGGTTCGTCTCCAATGTAACGCTGAACTCTCTTGATTCGTCCACCTGTCATGGTATCAAGTCCCGTATCAACCAGTGTTACTTTCCACGGTTCTGCAACATTATTGTGAACTGTCATACGGTTATCTGCCGAAAAATCAAATGTAACATCACTGTTATGTAAATAATAATCGGCAAACCATTCTTTGATCACATGCTGCTTGTATCCGCAGCAAATAACAAATTCATTAAATCCATAAAAAGAATACTCTTTCATAATATGCCATAAAATAGGCTTTTCCCCGATTTCAATCATAGGCTTTGGTTTTAAATGACTTTCCTCACTGATTCTTGTTCCATAGCCACCAGCCAGAATTACTACTTTCATATCCTGTCTCCTTTATATCCTTACTGTGTAACGTTATATACTGTAATCCTCCATGTCCCGGCAGAATACGATTCACTGCTGTCCGCATAAAGTTCCGCAACCATCTGGTCTATCTTTCTGTCATATGCCGTCATATCTACATAGTAAACACTGTATCCAGACGCAGCATATGATTCTATTTCCTCTAATGAGTTTACCATGTGGATACTGTCCCCAAAGCTTCCATCATAATCAATCATACACTTTAACTCTTTATCGATCGACTCCACATCATTTCTGCCTACGACTACCCAGTTGCTTATCTTTGGAAATAAAATGATCTGGGATCCATCATAATTAATATCTTTTAAAAACCTGACCAGACTCTTCAAATAATAGCTGTATACACGATTGCTCGCCATCCTGTCACTGGAACAGGACGATACGGTACCAAGCTTATCCGTATCACCACCGCATATCACACCCATGCCTATATTTCTGGTTGCAAACGCAGCTATCGTAAGCGGATCTATATACATAAAACTTTCTGCAAACATAAGAAATACCAACAATCCACACACGGCACACCTCACTGCATATGCTTTTAATCTTCCCCTTTTCCAAATGTTTCCCCATAAAATTACCAGCACCATATAGATACATGCACAATGGATCTGCATATACCGCGGATTCTGATAGGTCACATATACCAGCGAAAAAATAAGTACTCCGGCATCGGTACCCATAAGCAATATCAGGCTCTCTTTCATCTCCAGTGTCATTTTTATTTCACGTCGCCATGTGATCATAAATCCACAAATGATTCCCACCGCAACAAGCCATGAGAAATTAAGTATGTATGCCTGCTTTAATATTCCTAAAATATGCGATCTGCTAAATCCTATCCGGTTAAATACCGTTGGATCTGTAATCACAAATTTCTCTGCACTCTGCGGAATAACGCAGCAAACTATGGCAGCCACCACAAGCAGCCCACCAAAAAGCCATACGGTCCTCAGGCAATGTTTTGCATGGCAAAGCACATTTATAAAATATTTTACCACAAATGCTGCCACTATCATAATGATAAAAATAACGAAAAAAAAGAATCCTGTCAGTTGTTCTGCTGGCAGAATCGTTGCCGGCCATCCCGCCTGACCTTTCACACAAATGAAAAACCCAAGCATCAGCAATGCCGTAGGCAGCAATGCTGCTATCCATTCATTTATTTCAAAAGCTTCTTTTATATCTCTCCAACACACTTTTTTCCCATGTCTCTTTTGTAACACCCGGCAAGTAAGCAGACTAAACCAAAAGAAAAAATATGCTACAATTGATGTTTCTTTGGTAAATAAAAGAAGTATGCCATATACCGTCATCAAAATATCTTTTTTTTCTAAAAAACAATAGAAGAAGCATAAAAAATACACCAGCATTGCATAATCCATGGAGATGACACCAATTAATCCCAAAAACATTGGAGATACCGCAAACAACAATGTACCTGCAAGGCATATCCCTTCATTGATTTTCTGTTTTTTCAGAATTCCGTAAAAACAGAAAATAGATATGCATCCCATGAAAATATTACAAAGCTTAATACCAATATTGCCATAATTAAGCAACATATGCCAGGGACCTGCTATTAGCGCATATCCCATAGACAAATGCCCCCCCATATTCGTCGAAATTACCGTCTTAAATGTAAGATCACATTCCTCCAAAAAAGTGTCCATACTTTTCATATAAAAGGAAGCATCCCACTGCGAAATACTAATAACTTCTGACATGGAAAATATAATAAACAGGCCACAAATAACAATGACACAAATATTTTTCTTTACACTCGAAAGTACTCTTCCAAAAATATCTTCTTCTAAATATTTCAGACCTGATAAACAGGTTACAAACATTACCCACGCCGCAGCCACCACCAATATTGTCGCGAAATCCCATGTAAGCTGCTTTCCTTTATATATGACACCTGCCATAACACCCAACAGAATATATGCAAAAACTGCAAACAGTTGTCTTGTCCTTCCCAGCACTTTCGCCCGATTATCTTTACTCTGAAAAATTGACCATATTAACTCATTCTCTGTCAGGCATACAGCTATGATCAACAGGTAATCTGATGCATCTCTCATAGCCCCCATTCCGGTTGCATAGGAAAGTACTATCACTAAAATCGTCAACACAAGCATCATATTTTTGATTATTTTATCATTATTTATTTTTCTTTTTGTTTTGTATGTGCTTGTTTCCACTTTACCTCCGGCATTACCAACACTTATCCTATTTCTTCAGGCATCTGCACAAGTGTCATTTTTATACCGCACTGCCCTGTATTCCATTTTTTTATTACTTTGTATTCTATACCATCAATTTTTACCCGTTCCATATCAACAGTATTCATATTGGTTTCTTCTTCATCAAAAGTAAGATATTTTACCCGGCATAAATTGTCTTGTCCGTATCTTTGTAATACTGCTTCTGTTTTTGGTACATAAATATCATCAAATGCCTCAAGCAATTTTTGCCAGCACGTTGGATTATTCTGATATAGTTTGTCCATAAATCCCTGATTAATCAATGTTTTATGTTCTGCTTTCACAGCATTCATCCAGAAATATTCATGCAACTGTAATTTTCCCATTACAATAACAATATCAATTTTCTGATCTCCCCAGATACGTTTCCATTCACGGTCCATCAGACCATGAACAAATCCAGAAATCCTGCTATCCTTTCTATACAGATCCGGATATTTCCGAATCAGTCTCATATAGATCATTTCCTCTTCTGACAATGTCATCGGTCCACGATATAACATTTTAACTGCGTTTTCATCCAGCTGGGCAAATTTATCATTTAGATAAAACTCATCCATTCTTCGTGTTGCCAGCATCACATCATACGATTCACCGTTAATCTGTTTTAAAATATTTTTTAAAGCAGCATCCGTTTTCTTCTCTGCATCATAACTGGTAAGTATCAGAATCTGTTTCTTCTTATCACATTGGTGCTCCTGCTTTCCTGCGTCAAAAATTTGCTCTATTAATTCATCCGACTGCATTCTACCAAAGCAAAAAGATTTCCCAGAAATAAAATTTTTTCTTTTATCCGGCTCATCTTCGCTCCACAGAACGATATCGGACTTCCCCATATCTTTCCAGATTCTGGATTTATTATCCAAATCTCCATTTTTCAATATCTGACTTATTTTTTCATTTGTCAATTCCGCATTCACATAATACTGCTGTTCACGTTTCAAAAAATATGATGGCATAATTACACCCGAAATAATGTATTCGCTGACCGCCAGTGCCTCTATATGCTCCTCTGACTCTTTTTCTACGAAACGTACCTCTTCCGGCATTTCTTTTGCAAATTTGTTTTTTCCTTTTATCACCCAGATATACTGATATTCTGCACCATATTTCTGATAGGCACTTTCAAATATCTCCCTTGGAACATTTTCTGTAAGACGTTCCCCTCTTGCCCAAAATAAAATTGTTTTCTTTTTGACCGGCTTATTCAGATATGATGCATAGCGTACCCTGACACTGGCTGCCTCTTCTTTTTTTATAATCTGTCTTTTTTCTTTCACATACTCAATATAGAAATCAGGAATATACTCCTCAAATACTTTTTTCACGTCATCTTTCATTTTCATCACGCTTTCAATAATTGTTCAAATTCCGGGTACACCTGTTTGTTATAATTCTCTGCATCAAACTCATAAACAGGAACTTTTCCTTCTACATAAGATTTTAAACCTGAATATATACTATCTGCATCCTGTTCTATCATAAGCTGACCATTTTCTATCAGTACATCTTTTACTGAACTGAATTTTGATACAATAATCGGTAACTTTAATACTCTCGCCTCCTGAATTACAAGCGGCTGTCCTTCATAATATGACGGGAGTACAAAACACTGACATGCTTTTAAAAAATGGAATGGATTTTCCAGTGCTCCCACGAGCATAACTTTTCCTTCCATATTTTCTTTTCTGATCACTTCCTCTAAATGAGGACGAAGCAATCCCTCACCAAGTATATATAATCTTATATTCGGATTTTCATGATACAATCTTGAAAATGCCAATATCAGATTTTCATGATTCTTTTCAGGCGACAACCGTCCCATACTTACAAAATTGATCTGATTTTTATCCGGCACTGGAACCGTTTCTATTTCCACATAATCCGATTCTTTCCGAATATTCTTGCAATAATAGTTTTTCTCTCCTATGCTAAGGTAGCGGTCTTCTTTTTCATGGATGATCCGTTCATAGTTTACCAGATTTCTCATGTAGGTAAATTTATCGGCTGTTTTTTCGTTTGCCAGATTTTTTTTATTTACCTCCATGCAGCTCTTTGAACAGCCTACAAGCTTATCCATATACGGGTATGCAGAAAAACATACTTGCAATGCTCCTCCTACATCACGACCGCCTTTACTTTTTCTGTCCAGCTCTTTTTTCAGATCATTGTGCATCCAGATGAGTTTCCTGCATTTTTGCATATGGGAAAACAATACTGCATATAATTTGTTATATCCTGTAAATTCAACAACATAATCAAATTCTGCACTTCCGAACATTCTGCACAATTCTCTTTTATAAAAATCAACCGGTGCCAAAATACCTGCATCCAGTCCTCGTTCCATGATCAGCATATGACGCGCATTTTCTTCCAGTGTCGGCGTATACACTTTCTCTTCCTGATACAATACCCTTACTTTGTCCGGAAGATTTTTTATCCGCTCTATCGTAACCGGATCTTTGCCTGCCCTCGCTAATACCGTCACATCATATTTTTCATAATCAATATGATTCAACAGTGTCAGAAATGAAAATGTTATTCCATTTGTAGTTAATACACCACCATATAAAAGAAGCTTTTTTTTATCAGTGTGGTCACATTGTACCGCTTTCTGTAAATCCTTCTTTCCAAAAACTGTCTGCGCAACTCTTGCACACACTTTACTGTCTTTTTTCTTCCCTCTCTCATCCAGCCATTTGTCCAGTTTTTCATGATACTCAATACTATATTGTTCTATATCCATCAATGCCCTGTCTGCTGTATCATTTGTTATGACCACATACGCAATGGGCATCAGCTGATCTATATCCACGTCCTGCGAAACAAACTGCCCTGTCCAGACGGTCTGCTCCTTTATATAACTGTATGTTTTTCCGTCAATCTTCATAAGAACCTGAAATTGTTCTTTATCAAATCCGTTTTCCAGCCTGTTTAACATTTTCAGGCATTCCTCTGCCTTGTCCGCCGGATCCTGATTTTTTGCTCTGCCGGTTGCCACATACAGTATAATCTTTTTCCATAAATCTATATCAATGCCGCGTTCTAACAGTTCATCTTCTATCTGTCCACGCATCATATATCCATAATTATCAACAGAAGGGTCTCCCGTTTCTAATATCCTTCCTTTAAAAATTCCATCTAATTTATATGATGTCCTGATACAATCAGTTACTTTGCTGTTCGCTGACGCAAGATAATCGACAGCTAACAGATTACGCATTGTATTTCCATGAACTATTTTTCCCTCAGATGCACATATTCCCTGTGTTTCATCTGGTATTCCAAATCCGGTATGAATATATACCTGTTCTTTTCTCTTCGAAAACGATGCCGGAAATTCTGCATCACATACAAGATACTTCGCTGATGCAAGCCATTTCCAATATTCGTCCGTATTCTTTTTTACAAAAAGTACATGTGTATTCCCCATGTACTTTTTTACTGTGAAAGCATTCTCTTCCCAGCCGGAAATAATCCAGATATGCTGATACTTCTGAAATTCTTTTTCTGCTATAAGATACTGAAACATTGCAAGCGGGCCGCCCGTCATTCCTGTTCCATCACCTGACTGGTACAAAATAGACTTTTTTTGTATGTCAGATGTTTCCAGATATTGGGCATAACATATCCTCATAAGAAGATCCTCATCCTTCTCACATGCAATCCTTGTTTCCAACTCTGCACTTTCAATCGCTGCTTTATCTTCTTCAATTGTTTTTTCCCGCCTGCAAAACAGTTCCATCTTACCAATTCCTTTACTTAATCTTATTTTTTGAATTTTTACACTTTTTAGAACTTGTTATCATAATTGCCTTTTTCTTTTTAGCTCCTGTTACAGTGTTTGATTTAACCTGCGTAGAGTTAGAATTGCTTACCCAGATTCCGCTTAATTTTTTCGTTGTAGTAATTTTATTTGAAGAAATCAATGTTTTTGGAGCTTTATAAGTTGCAATTGCAGTATCTCCCGGCTTTGTAACCGTGTTTGCAGTAATCTTTGCATTATCACAACTTGTCGTCAAATAAATTCCCTGTTTCTTTGGTTTCTTAATAACATTTTTATTTAACGATGCATTTTTTGACTTATAAACATAAATTGCAGTTCCCTGTATATTGGTCAATGTATTACCATCCATTGTAATAAAAGATGACTCACTCACCTTTATACCATTTTTATTTGTACTTTTTCCTGTACCGGTAATCTTATTTTTATTGACAGTACTGCAGCTCTTTCTGTTTTTTCCGCCTGACTGATATACATAAATACCACATCCATCGCTTGCAGCAGATGCATATTTCTTAATTGTATTTCCATTTACAGTTACATTTGTACTCTTGCTTGATACTCTGATTCCATTCGCACCGGCAGAGCTTATCACATTATTTGTAATTTTACACATACTGCTGCTGGTATTGATATAAATTCCGTCAGCTTTCGAAGAAACAGTGTTCGCATTAATCGTCAGTTTCTTTGACTGATAACTGCCAATTCCTTCTGCCTTTGCACCTGTAATCTTATTATACTGAACCTTTCCTCCATCACAGTTACAGGTCAGATAAATTCCCTGCTCTGTACTTGACTTGATCGTATTATAATCTTTCTTGCCAGACCCAATTTTGCAATTTTTAGATTTGAATAAAAAAATACCGCTTCCATTGGGCTTTGTTATCACATTTCCTGACACAGTGGTATAAGCAGACTCACTGATCTGAATTCCATTTCTGCCTTTTACCTTTCCTGTTCCTGTAACACGATTTTGCTTAACAATCGTATTTTTTTTGGCATTTCCACCAGACTGGTAAATCATGATACCATAACGGCTTCCACCTTTATTTGCTGTTCCGTACGCAAGAATCGTGTTGCCGGTTACTGTCGCATATAGGCTTTTACTTGTGACAGCTATACCGTTTTCTTTTGCTGTCTGAACTGTATTTCCTTTTACATTCGCATTATTGCAGCTGGTACTTACAAAAATACCATTCTTTCCAGCAGCGTTCACAACATTATCTGCAACGGTCACCTTTTGTCCTTTGTAAACAAAAATTCCATGCTCCCCGGCATTTAAAACGGTATTTCCAGTCACCTGGGATGAAGTACAACCACCATTTTTCCCTGTTCCCTGTACAGACAGTGAGATTGCACTCGCTCCTGTTGATGTTACCGTATTTCCAGCAGACTTGTCGCCTCCAATCACACATGATTGTGAATCCAGGAGATAGATCGCACTGTTTGCAGATGACACCGTATTGTTTGTTACGGATACTCCATTGGAATTATATATTGAAATACCGGCTTTTTTCGATCCCTTCACTGTTGTTTCTTTTATTACTGACTGGTCGCAGCCTTTTTCTAATAAAATGGCATCCGATGTTGTCGCAGATATTACATTGTTTCCATCAACTGTCATAGCAGGGGCTGCTGTTGCAAAAATACCATAACGGCTTGTTGTCGTGATCGTATTCCCTGTAATTTTAACACCTGCCATTTTACGGTCATCCTTACCGATCACACGAATACCATCTCCCCAGATATTATCTGTGTCCTTTACATTTGTGATCGCATTTCCAGAGATTCTGATATTATAATCAGCAGGTAATTCTCCCACGACTCCGTCAAGTGGATCAAAATATGCACTGTCATCCACATTTTCCATATATGTATATGCCAGTATACCTTCTTCTACCTTATCGATCACGTTTCCGCTCACAACTGTATCCTTATAGTTATATAACCGGATTGCAGAGTCTGACAGATCATGGAACTTATTATTATTGATCGTCACATTCGTATGCAGTCGTCCTGCAACTGCAGTATGACTTCCAATACCTCTGGAATAATTATAAAATTCGCAATCAGTAATTGTAATATTATCACATGCAAGATCATCCCATGTAATCTGGTCTCCCTGATTTGTTGGAACCTGAATCTCACTGTGTGCCGTATCCAGCTGAACGGCTTCTTTTGGTGTCTTTGCGGTTTTCCAGTTCTGATAACCATAAAACTTGCAATTCGTGACAGTAGCATTCTGAACACCTGCAAAAACAATCAGATGGCTTCCCTCTGGTACATTACAAAGTGTAGCATTTTTTATCGTAATCGTGTTGGAATGAATAAAACGAAATGTTTCTGTTCCGCTAGAGCTCTTCATCACCGGTGTACTATCCCAGATACCGCCATCAATTGTAATATGATCATTGCCGTCATAACCACCATCATCTGCGATCAGCTTCACTTCAATCAATGCTCCATAACCGGATTGTTTTACCAGTTTTGCAGCTTTATCTGCCTTAATGGTAGTATGTGGATACACATACAGCGAACGTGTCAGCTTATATGTACCGGCAGGAATTTTCACTGTCAATTCGTATTTTCCTTCTGCATTAGTGTCTAACAGTTTTTGCAGGTCTGCCGCAGTGCATCCTGCAGTGGCTGTCACAGACTTCTTCGTCATAGTTGCAGACTTTTCAACAAATTCTGTTGTTTCCCGCTCTTCCGTCACTTCCTCCGTTGTCCCTGTAACTGTTTCTGTTACTTTCTCCGTTGTCTCTGTGACTGTTTCTGTTTCCTCTGTGACTTCTTCTGTTGTCTCTGACACCACTTCCTCTGTTTCCGTCACCTGTTCTGTGGTATCTGACATCTCTTCCGCTGCATTCTCCGTAACCTCCGTCACTGATTCTGTTTCCTCTGTTACATTCTCAGTAGTCTCTGAGCCCATTTCAGACTGATCCGCTTCTTCCATCGTCTCAGTAGTTTCTACAGCGTTTTCTGATAAGCTCACATCAGTGTCTAACACGGCCGCTTCTGCATTAACAGAAGAAACCATCATTGCTGTACATAACATCATTGCCACCAGTTTTTTCATCTTGCATCCTCCTTATCTCTTTTTCTTAGGTGTCCGTATATCTGTCAGCACCTGATACACATCTTTCTTATTCTCAATCATTTGCATTCCTTCGAGACGTTTTGGATTAACAATAATCCCCTTCGTCTGGGCAATATCCGGTTTCAGCGCACATACTTCGTACTGCTCCTCTATTGTTTGCCACATCTGTTCTGCCCTTTGAGTAAGTGCACTTAGCACAGCTGCTTTGTGCCCCTCAGCGAATTCCTTTGCATCTTTCTGCGCTAATTCCTTATACTCACTTACAAGACCAATTGTAAAATCTGCACATCCACTTTTTCCCCCACGGATATTGCACAGATAACACGGTAATTTCTGAATATAATTTCTTTGGATTGCCACACAAAGCGTTTCTTTGGATTTCATTTCAACCTTTACGGCTCCGGAGGCAAAGTTATATATTGCATAAAACTGCCCCGGTTTCCGGAATGTATTATTTAATTCAATCTGAACCAGTTTTGACTTATACACATCTTCCAGATGTTTCATATATGCATCATGAATCTCACGGTCCGCACAGCCATGACACAACGTTTCTACCATTATAAGTCTTTCATCTCTGTCACCCAGATATGATTCTAATGCTTTCAGGCGGCATGCATTGCCGATAAATACCACACTTTTTCCTTCTGTCAGAAGATTCTTTACTACCTCTTGTACATCTCCAAGCTCTGCCTCAAATAATTCCGGCAATGTGGCTTTCGAAAGCATTCTGATATCATCTGTCACTTTATACACGATTTTCATATTTTCATCATAAACCGGCAGTACATATTTCCCGCCTGTTTTTATAACTTCCTGTATAAGCGGCACCAGATTTGTGCATAAAATATCATCCCTGAAGTCTACCGGATTCTTCACAGAGATCAATGTCTGTTTGGTCGTTATTTCCGGATTTTTCCTTTCCATTACAGGAACACCATGAAGTGTCACTTTTGTTCCTTCTACTTTTGTTCCATTTAACGCATCATCAAGAAACGCAACCGACTCCTCACGCATCTCTTTTTTCTTTTCCTCAACAGCATTATAATCAATGTCAAGTTCAGAAAGATCTGCCGGCATCCTTTTCACGGATGCCATTAAATGATTTTCAACTCCAAGTTCCCGCAATAAATTCTGCATACGGTCGGGATTTGTAATGTGCGGAATCGTAATAAAATTTCTATGATAAATCAACGCAAACACTGTAGCATGGAATGAATTGGTTACAACATATTCTGCCTCTGATATTACCCCTATAAACTCTTCCGGTGTGCCTGTCAGAAATTTTCTGTTTTTTATTTCCTTACTAAAATACTGTTCCTTACGATTTGATACGATTGGCAGACCTGTGCGCAAGGACAGTTCTTCTGCCACAGAGTTTAATCGTGCATCTTCTTTTGCAAGATGAACGTTATGTACATATATATACGGTTCTTTTACAGGATAAGGCTTCCGCAACCCGTCAAAATCCTTTTTTTCAAGTAAAAATGTAGGATCCGCTACAATTTTTACTTCTTTTTCCGTCAGTGGCTGAACTGCTTTCCAGGCATTGATTTCACGAACGGAAATATAATCAAAATTACGCAGATATTCCCGGATCAAATCGATTTCCTCTTTCGGCAGCTCCTTTCTTCCAATACTTGCTGCATATGAAATTCTTTTTACTTCTTTTCCTGCAAAATCAAGAAAATATGCTCCTATTACCTTTTTGGTCAGAGAACTATTCCAGATTTGGTCACTTCCGGCTATCAGTACATCATATACAAGACTTTCATCTGCTTTCAGTTCCTCACTGTTACGGTAAACTTTCGTCACATGAAGTTTATGATTAATAAAGTTCTCAAACGCACGATATCTTTTGTACTTTTTAGGGTCACCCACACATCTTTTCACAATACGTGCCTGATTGATTGCTGCATTCAGGTAACGATTATCCACGTATTTTTTCTTAACCGCCATTACATAGACATTATCAATTGCGCTCAATCTCAGATTTACAATATCAACCTCATGTCCCAGTTTCTGCAGATAAGTTTGTAATGACCATGCCTGTAATACCGCTCCATAATTATGTGCACTATTAAATGTTATAATCCCGATCTTCATTTTACTTTTCCTTTTCCCATAACTTTTTTGAACTGGTTTACTGCATTCTGGTTATATGCTTCATAATCTACCTGAATAGATTTAATTTTGCCCTGTGCATATGCATTCATAGCTGAAAGCAGTCCTTCTTTTGTCGGTTCCACCATATAACCGTGATGTTCCTTCATAAATCTGCCTGGTCCCACAATATTGGTAGAAACGATTGGTACACCTAATGCATCTGCTTCTAAAAGTACCAATCCAAATCCTTCATATAAAGAACTCAGAAGGAACAGATCACATCGTTTCAAAATCGGCATCGGATTTTCCATCTGTTTGATAATATAGATATCACCTGCTGCCTTTGCATTTCCTGCCAGTTTTACAGTATCTGCATATAACTTTCCATATCCGCCAATGATGATAAGCTTGGTTTCCGGATGATCTTCGTGATATTCATCAAACGCTTCAATAAGCATTCCATGTCCCTTTTCAGCCGAAAACCGCCCAATATTGATAAACTTTGTGCTGTTTCCGTCCAGCATCATTCGAAACTCTTCTTCCGGGACATTCATCACCGTCGCATCCTGAAATTCAAGTCTTTTTTCTCCTTTTTCACGAACTGTGCGATAAGAAAAACAGTTTGGAACAACCAGCAGGTTGTTTTCTGCTGCTCCAAGCTTTTCCGTTGACTCCCTAAGATCCTCGGACACGATTGCCACATGATCATAGTTTGCATATGCATGCTCTAAAGTAAGACGATGCTGATTTGTTTTTGTTGCCAGTTCCTGCTGCATGTCATTATGAACAAAGATACTTCTTTCCGCCGGAAGACGTTCAAACATCTGGATAATATTTTTTTCATACCCGGTAAAATGCACTGCATAATCTACCGGAAAATCCACAAAATGCCTGCGGTTTTCACGCTCATAAATAGCATCAATGTGTTTTTTTACCCACTCTGTATTTACATTACGTTTAAAGTACAGATAGTTAAATAATGTGTCCTTTAAAGACAGCTTGGGTTCTGCACTGATCGGCCACACTGCAAAATCCTCAGGGAGTGTTTCCACTCTGAGTGGATACCGCGCCAGTGTTCTTTCCCGGAATACAGCAAAATAATTCTTATCACTTCTGTCAAGGCTCTCTAACAAACTCATAATCGATGTGGTAATTCCATTTTTTGCCAATGAAGAAACATAAAACAGTACATTTTCTTTTCCATTATGTTTTTGTTTTTCCTCTTTGCAAATTTTTTCGCCAAACAGCACTCTTTTACACACATATTCAGCAGCATCAGGATTATCACAATATCCAAGTTCCTCCATAAATGCCGTCTCGTCATATTCTTTTCCTGTGCGCATCTGTGTAACGAGTTCTTCCACACTCTTTACAACCGGGAACGGCATAGATTCCAGAGTCTCATACATTCCCCTTTCACCGACATACGCTTCCACATCGTATGCCCAGAGAATAATTTTCTTCCGTGCATTTGCATAATCATAAAATACGCTGGAATAATCTGTAATCAGACCATCCGCTGCACCTAATACCTCATATGAATCAAATTCTCCCGGGAAGCCCTGAATATGCGTAAATTTTTCCAGATCAAATGCATTTTTTACGAATGGATGCAGCTTTGCCAGCAATATCATATCATCATCCATTTCTTTATCCAGTTTTCCCAATAAATATTCAAGTTCTGCAATCTGTCCCTCAGATTTCAAATCTGTCAACGTGCCTCGCCATGTAGGCATATAAACATATACTTTCTTTCCCTCAAAACCAAGTATTTTTCGCAGTTCTTCTGCACGTTTTTTATTGAAAAATACAGAATTCCTTGGATATCCGCTCCACAGAATTGTTCCATTATATATGTTATCCAGGCAATACGCATGAAACATAATATCTTTCATATGCCGATTGGGATATACCAGATAATCAGCCATCTGCAGATTTCTCTGTACATTTCCCATCGCATAAACACGGTTTGTCACATCTTTTCCCATCAGCTTTAACGGCGTACCATGCCATGTATTTGTAATGATCTGTCCATCCCTTTTTATATAATCCCTCGCAAAAGAAGTATCCAGAAACAGGTATTTTGCCGTTGCTAACAAACGATAATATTTCTTGCAGTTCGAACGGACCATTTTCACATGTGTAAACTCATTTTTCTTCAAAAGCTGATCAAAAAATTCTTTCTTCTCCTTCTTCACAGAAAGATAAATTTCAAAATTTTTATAATCCGGTTTTTGAAGTTCCTTTATAATCGCAAACATATTTCCAGCAAGATCATCGCCATTTTTGGATTCGATAAAAATTACATTGTCACGAATTTTTTCGTTTTCATATGTTCTGTAATACGCTCCAAGCTTCGCTCTCGTTCTGACTTTAACTATAATATTTTTTACTTTCTTCTTAATTCCCGGTTTTTTTTTGGCCAACGTTTCTTCCTCTTTTCCTATTATTTTTCAAACAGTATTTCACACTCAGCAATTATTTTTTTATTCATTCTCTCATAATCTATATCCATACAATTTATACCCTGTTTCCGGAACTGTATCATCCCCTGATAAATGCCTTCCTCATTGTCATCTGCCAATGTACCTCCATGTTCCAGCAAAAATCCCCTTGGCCCTACCACATTACAGGATATAACCGGCACATGTAAAGTATCTGCCTCTAAAAGCACCAGTCCAAGGCCTTCATAATATGAGGACAAAATAAAAAGCTGACACTTTTTTAATACAGGCATCGGATTTTTCATTGATCGAATCAATATGATATGCTCTGCCGCTTTTCCTGCTCCTGCCCACTCTTTTGTCTGCTCATACAGTTTTCCAGTTCCTCCGATAATAATCAGATAGGTATCCGGATATAATGCATAATATCTTTCAAATGCTTCGATTAATCTCTTATGTCCTTTTTCAACAGAATAACGACCTATACTGATAAATTTCACAGCCGGACTATCTAATATCATTTTCAATTTTTCCAGCGAAACCGTTGATTGTGTATCTTCATCAAATACCACATCTGCCATTGATTTTGCAATAACACTCTGATAGTCATGGCAGTTGCTGATAACTTCTATATTATCTTTTCTTCCGCTGATTTTTTCAGTCGATTCTACTATATCTGCACTCACTGCCACTACATGATCATATTCCCGATATGCCTCTTTCAACTGGTATAAATTCTGATTTCTTTTGCTTTTTATCTCTGAAATCATATCATTATGTACCCATATTGTCCGATTTCCTGTATAACGCTCTATCAGTGCTATTATATATCTCTCATATCCATTATAATGTATTACCTGTCCAAATTCAATCGTGCCAAATTGTTTTCTCCACTCTCTTTTGTAGCACCGGTCAAGATATTTTTTTATTACATGGGAATTCCATCCAAAACGCAGATAAACGGCCTGCAAGAAGATTTCCGGCATACTCATATTCATATCTGTTGCAAGCGGAATCATTCCACAATCTCTCGGTAATATCTGCAGCCGGTCCGGAGTTTTTTCCAATATACTTTTTCGAAATGCAAAATAATAATTAAATTTCTTCCTGTCTAATCCCTGCATCATATTTAAAAGAGCTGTCGTAATACCATTCTTGTCGAGATCACCTGTGTATATTAAAACATTCTTCTTACCATTGCCCGGTAATCTATATTCCCTGCAAATATTTTCTCCCAGTAATATATGTCTGCAGATTCTTTCTGCTGCCTCTTTATTCTCGTATGTGCAGTATCTCTTTCTGAAATTTTCCCGCGGTCTGACCTTGGAACACTTTATCAGTCCGATCAGTTCGTCAGCCGTATATGCCACTTCAAAAGGATATTCTTGCAGATTTTCATATAATCCACGACCGCTTTGATACTGGTCCATATCATCAACATAAAGAATAACTGGCCGATCCGAATTTGCATAATCATAAAATACACTGGAATAATCCGTAATGAGCATATCACTTGCATTCAGGAAATCATTAATATCAAATTTCCCGGGCACCATTTCTATATGGCTGTACATATCTGTATCAATATTAAGGTCCAGCAACGGATGTAGTTTTACAAAAAGCTGCTGGCTGTCACTCAGCCCCTCGTCTAACCTTTTCAGCAGATCTTTAAGACTACATTTTTGTTTTTCTATTTCCATGTGGTCCACGCTTCCACGAAAAGTAGGCATATATACGATAATCTGCTTATCGTTATATGCCATCTCTTTCCGTAGCTGCATGCGTCTTTCTTCATTAAAAAAAACACTGTTTCTGGGATATCCTTCTCTTAGTATCGTACCCTTATACAGATTCGACAATTGGTAAGCCTCTGTCATTTTTTCTTCCATATAAGAATTAGGGAATAAAAGGTAATCCGACTGTATCAGATTACGCATTACATTCCCCATGCTGTACTGTTCTCTTTGATTATCGATTCCCATTTTCTTTAAGGGGGTACCATGCCATGTATTAAGATATATCTGGTCATCTTTTTTTACAAAACGTCCCGGAAAACTGGTATCATTGATCAGATAACCTGCTTTCGCCAGATAATAATAATATGGTATGGAACCCTGTTTTATAAAATGCATCCGCTTCAAACCATAATATTCTTTTTTTTCTTTCACAGTCTGCCTTGCTGAATTTTTAACCGCAATTATCACCCTGTATTCCTTGTACCTTCGGTCAGATAATTCCATCGCAATGCGCAGGATATTTCCTTCTAACGCATTACCACCTCTTGATTCAAGCAATATTATTTTTTTATCGGTTCTTAAGTGCTCATAAAAACCATTGTAAAATGGATACCAGCCAAGTGCCTTTAATTTACGGATTACTCCACGAATCGGATTCATTATTTTTTCAAATCTTTCTTGATCTGTGTTGTTGATATTTCTGGTGTTCTCGGCAAATATACTACATCACAATATTCTTTCAGAAAATCAAATTTTCCTTCCCAGTCATCACCCATCACAAATGTATCAACTTTAAATTCCTTGACATCAGAAATTTTTTGTTCCCAGCAGGTCTCCGGGATAACAAGATCCACATATCTGATTGCTTCCAGAAGTCTTTTTCTCTCTTCATATGTAAAATAACACTTTTTCTGTTTCTCTTTCCAGTTAAATTCATCTGTAGATAATACTACAATTAAATAATCCCCAAGTTTCTTAGCTCTCTCTAAGAGATTTACATGTCCATAATGCAGTAAATCAAATGTTCCATAAGTTATAACCTTCTTCATATATAATCCTCCATATCCTCTTACATAGCACAATTCCCTATGCCAAATATTAACATTGTATTTATTAATTTTCAACAAAATGATATCAAAACACGTTATTATTCCATTTCATTCAAAATCATCCTGCAGATTTTTTCAGAACAGGGAGTTGTTACCTGATTCAGTTTTTCATTTACCCGTCTACGTTCTTTATCATTCACATCAGCATACAACCCACGCTGTACAGCCTCTAAAAATGCTTCAAAATTCTCCGGTTTATCACCCGGTGTTACCGCATCATATTCAAAATTCATGCCTCTCTCTGAAAGATACACTTCTTTGTCGTATGGCAGGAAAATAACAGGTCTGTCCAGCAAAAGAAAATCTATATATATACTCGAATAATCTGTAATCAGAAGATCAAACTCCGGAAGATACTCTGCAATGTCTTCGATCGTATCTGAACTAAGATCTATAATTCTATGTCTGACATATTTACTGCAAATTCCAGTATCTTCTATATGTGCTCTCAAACACAGTAATATCTGATGATCTTCTAAATAGTTTTCCAGCCTGCCGATATCCATATCTTCAAATGGGAATAGTTTTAAACTTCCATCATCTCTATAAGTAGGTGCATATAAAATAGCTTTCTTATATTCCGGCAGATCCGTTACCAGATCAGCCAGACGCCCGCGTTCTTCTGCATGCTCTAATATCATATCATTTCGCGGTTGTCCTAAAACTTTAATCTTGTCTGTTTTTACCCCGAAACTTTGTGCCATGACAGGAACCAATTCTTCTGAGGTCGTCAGTATTCTCCAGTAATTATCAGAAAAAATATATTTGTAATACAAGTTCTCCAGTTTCGATCTGTGAGCTTCCATAAGGACTATTTTCTTTAATGGTACGCCATGCCAGAGGTTTATAATCATGCGATGTTTTCCCGTTCCAACAGCATACACCGGTAATCCCGCGGAAGTAAACCACACACCGCACCGCATAGCCTTACACATCCCATGAATCGTATTGGTTTCTATAAAATAACCCCTGCCGTATTTCTTTTCAAGTTCTTCTCTCTTTTCCCTGTCATTTACCACATAATATGGATGGATTTGTTTAAAATGCTCTTTTACATATAGAAACAGGTATTTGGAATTATAATTAAATTCTGTATTATTTACCGAGGAAAAAATCCATTGTTTCGGGTCGGTTCTGCCCCTTACACTCCAAAGTGCCATCTGCCCTTTTATCAGCAGCATTATTTTTTTCAGCATCTTCTACCTCGATTACTTTATCATCTCTTCATATTGAGCAGAAATTTCCTCTACATCGCCATATGCGATTAATTTTCCCTTTTCTAATATCATTGCTTTATTGCACAAGCGCCGTACCTGTGCCAGAGAATGTGATACAAACAATACTGTTACACCATCATCAAACATATCCATAATTCTTTTTTCGCTCTTTTTGCGGAATTTAGCATCTCCTACTGACAATACCTCATCCAGGATAAGAATCTTTGGTGTTAAAGTCGTTGCAATTGAAAATCCAAGTCTTGATTTCATACCTGATGAATAGTTCTTTACCGGTACATCCATAAAATCCTGTAATTCCGAGAATTCAACAATTTCATTATATTTTTCATTCAGATAATCTTTGGAATAACCCAGCATCGCACCATACAAAAAAATATTTTCTTTTCCGGTATATTGTGGGTCAAACCCTGCTCCAAGTTCCAATAAAGGAATGATCTTTCCGGATTTTGTAACCTTTCCTTCAGACGGCTTAAAAACCCCTGCTATAACTTTTAAAAGTGTACTCTTTCCTGCTCCATTTAATCCCAGGATACCTACCTTATCACCTTTTTCCACTTCAAACGACACATCTTTCAATGCCCAGAATTCATTATACTGAATCTCACGTCTGATGGATTTTATCACATATTCTTTTAGATTATCGATCTTTTCTTTGCTAAGATTAAACTTCATACCGACATGTTCAACCTTAATTGCCGCTTTTCCCATATGTTCTCCCTACTAGATATATAATATGAAATCGTCCTGTTTCTTTTTAAAACAAATAAGCCCAACAACCAGTACACCAGCGCTAAATACTACTGCATACAAAAAATATCCCATATTCATTGCTTTTCCAAATACACCACAGCGAAAAATATCTATGACGCAATATAAAGGATTATATTTTAATATCCAGTCCCATCCACTCTTCAAAAGACGTTCCGGATAATAAAAGATAGCACATGTATACATAATAAGCATTAATCCAACTGACCAGATATATTCCATATCACGGAAAAATACCCCTACCGTTGCCAAAATCATTCCACATCCATAAGTCATGATCAAAATCAGTATCAATGCCACCAATGACTGCCAGAGATAAAGAGTAGGATAAACTCCCTGCACTATACTTACTCCCACAAGAACAACCAGTGAAATCAGAAAAATAATATAATTCTGCAATACGCTTGATAATGTATATAAGTACTTCGGTACATATACCTTTTTTATCATTGCAGAATTTATACGAATAGACCGCAGGGACGCTTTCGTAGCTGTCGAATAAAAGGAATATAACAGCCGGCCTGTCAGGACATATACAGGAAACTCTTTTGTATGGTTGCCAAATAGTGTTCCAAATACAATTGTTAGAACTATCATTGTAAGCAGCGGTTCTAAAAGCGACCATATGATACCAAGATAAGAACGCCTATATTTTAATTTAATTCCTTTTTTCACTAATTCTGAAAGTAAAAATCTATATTGCAAAAAATTATCTATATATTTTTTCATATCATTCACCATTTTTTATTTTATATTCCAATGAAACAACAGGCGTATTATAACAAAATTCAATATACTTGGCAAGCATCACCGGCTCCTGCTTTCCAGCCACGGAACAAGTAATATCGTAAGCAGCGGCACAATACTCACAGAATATCTCGGATGTGCCTCCCAAAAAATATAAAACACAAGCGCACCGCACCAGTAAATTCCGATAATCCACATATAAGGATTACTTTTTTTCTTACTGATCATAGTGACTGTGCCAAGTAAAATCAAAGCAAACAATACAATATTATAAGCCTGCATATATGCACGGAATAAGCCTGATTTTTCTCCAACCATCCAGTCATAGCATGGCGTCTGCTCAACCACATTCTCTACATATTGTGAATATCCACTTGCTCCGATCCCCCACACAATTTCTTCTTTTTTTATGATGAGTTTCAGATTTCCAAGCAATCCATTCTCCCGGACACGCTGCAGCCACACTCTCCGGTTGTTTTCTGCCCTTTCCTCGTGTGTTGCAAAACTCTTAGTAAATAATACATCATCCCAGTTATACATTCCATCTCCTGTACTTCCCATCATGACAAAATGTTCTACGGTAATTGCTGACTCAGATGTATCAAAATCCACATGATACTGATAGATTCCCTGCCAAAGGATACTGAATAAAATCATTCCAGTAAGTGTCGGAACTCCCCATTGCAACAGTTTTTTCCAATTTCTGCTGACCAATATCCAAACCATAATCGCAAGTAAAATAAATATACTGGTTACACGAATACAGACTGCCAGTCCCATCAATAATCCAGCAAGCACATACAGCGCCGTTTTTTTCCACATTTTTATTGCTTCATATGCCCGAAACATCAGATATATGCCTGACATTGTTATTCCCAATGATACCGTATCTGTATAATAGTATGAAGCATATGCGTAAAATACCGGATTTGTCAGTAAAACAAACATACAGACAAATGCTGTCCGCATTGTTGTAATCCTTTTTAAAATTGCAAAAACACAACTGTACATTGCGCATAAAAGAATAATATTAAACACTCCGCCCGCAATCCGGTATTCCACCCCTAAAACTTTTGCAATCCGAAACACCCAGTAAACTACAATTTGGATAGGAATATTATTTGTATTAAAACTATAATATTTTTTATTAGTTATTTTAACGCTATCCGTTTCAAGCATTTTTACGCTTGTTTCATAAATATGAGACAGGTCAACTTTTGGAACAAGCTGCATTTGGAAAACAATCACCAGCTGCACCATAAACGCTATGATTATGCCTGCGTAAACCATCTTTTTAAGCATGTTTTCCGATAATTTCAAAGACAACATGATAATGCATACAGTCAAAAGTCCATAGCACAGTGCGATCAAAAATGTTTTTTGTACACTCACATCCCGCACAATCTTTGGTTCTGCAATAGATCCAAGCACTACAAACACTGCAGCAAGCGCCACTATATAATATGTCGCTTTTTCCAAAAATCTTTCCAATCTCATTTTAATCCTCTTTATAAACTATTCATGATCCGAAGCAGCTTCGTACCATAATCTGCATCTGCTGCCCAGCCTTTTCCATATGGATTCTGTGGAATCGCAAGCCATTCGACATATCTGGCTGTTCCACGCGATACATACTGGAAACGCTTATCCACACATGCATTGTTTAATCCATCTGTACTTGCGTATGCTTTTAAGTGCTGTACCTGCGCACGGAGTCCGGTTCTTACATCTGCAAAAGTCTCACCTGCTGCACCGCCACCGACTGCACCGAGTCCTCCAAAGTTACACTGACTCGGCTGCACATCACCGCCGAATTTTAATCCTCCAGTCTCTAACATAACCTGTGCAAATAATACATCTACTCTTACACCCTCGGCTTCTGCCTCTTCTTTTAAGATCTTAAAGAATGCCTCCGCAGAATCTGCTCCCTTATCACGGTAAGTATCTGCCGGGAAGGTATAACGTTTATTATAGTAAGCTACCATCTGGTCGACTGTCACACTGCTTGTACCCATGATCTCATGCGCTGCAGCTTTTGCTTTTACCGCTGACCATGGTCCGTACATACGGATTCCGTTGCTTAAATCTTTGTATGCTCTTACTTTATAGTAATATGTCGTTCCCTGTACCAGATTACTGTGTGTAAAGGATGTTGCACCAGAAGTCTGTAATGTGGTATAAGTTCCTTTTTCGCTGACCGCACCGGCAAGTTCATAGCCACTTGCATTTGCAACACTGTTCCATGAGATATTTAATACATTATTATCTCCGAGTGTGATAGAAGAAATACTTCCCTGTTTTAAGACTGCAACCTCTGTTACCTTACTATAACTTCCTCTGCCTGCACTGCCTTTGATCTTATAAGTTGCTGCAATTTTATAGTAATACGTATTGCCGCTCTTTACGCCCTTATCCGTGTAAGTCAGTGTAGATCCGGATGAAATTGAAGCGATCTTTTCAAATCCACTGTTTGACTTGTCGCTCCGGTAAATATCATACCCCTGTGCTTTTGAAACTTTCTTCCAGCCAAGTGTGACCTGATTTTTGCTGTCACTTGTGATCTGGGAGAATACCACCTGTTTGATTGTCCATGCCTTCTGTGCTTTTGAGAAAGATGCCACACCGTTTTTAGCACTGTTGCTCTTATATGCACGAACCTGATAATAGTAAGTTTTTCCGGCTTCTAATGTTTTATCCTCATATTTTTTCGTATTTTTACCTTTGACCTGTCCAACCTTTTTATAACCACTGTCTTTTGACGTACTCCGGTAAATCTGATAACCGGATGCCCTATCCACAGCTTTCCATTCCAGTCTTACGGAAGTACTTCCGGTTGCCTTTACTGCTGTAATGGATGTAGTTTTCAAAGTCTTTGCCGACACAGCTGCCGAATTACCGCTGTATCCTTTTTTGCCATTTACCTTATTGATCGTCTCTATCTTATAATAGTAGGTCTTTGCAGTTTTTAACTTTTTATCCTGATAGGTCGTATTATTTTTTCCTTTTAAAGTGGCAACCACTTTATAAGTACCATTCTTTGACGTACTGCGTTTGATCCGGTAGCCGTAGGCACCGCTCACTGCTCCCCAGTTTACTTCAATCTGATTGCTTCCATTTGAAACAGCATACTTGATCTTCGCCTTTTTCGCTGTTCTTCCTTCCATGGATGCTGAGTCACCGCTGTAGCAGATATTATCACCTGTCTTTACCATAGTCTCAACCGTGTAATAATAGGTCTTTCCTGCTTTTACACTGGTGTCTTTGTAGCTGGTCGTGTTTCCGGATTTAATCGTCTTAACAACTTTGTAAGTACCATCTTCATCGGTACCTCGTTTGATGCGATAACCATAAGCTCCTGTGATCTTATTCCACTTGATCGTCAGTGTTTTTTCATTTGCGGAAACGATTGATGTGATCTTTGTGCGCTTTGCAGTTTTTCCTGCCACCGCGTCTGATGCACCGCCGTATCCTTTTGTACCGCTGTTGACATTATATGCTTCGACCTTATAGTAATAGGTCTTTCCTGCTTTTACAGTATCATCTGTGTAGGATGTTTTTCCTGTTACTGTATCAATCTTCTTATAACCGCTGTTCTTGCTTGTGCTGCGGTAAATAATATATCCATTTGCACCACTTACCTTTTTCCAGGAAATTTTTAACATATCCTCATTAGAAGATGTAATTCCTGTAATTTTTGCTTTTGCAAGTGTCTTTGCTGATTTCGTGGAGGAATATGCACCGACACCCTGTTTACCATTATTTGTGTTATATGCCTGTATTTTATAAGTATATGTTTTGTTATTGGATTTCACAGTATCTGTGTATGTCAGAGTCTTTCCTGAAGTCACTTTACCGATCTGATTATACTTTCCATCCTCACTGTCTTTGCGATAAATGAGATATCCTTCTGCCTGCGAAACTTTTTTCCAGGTTAAAGTGACCTTCTTTCCACTCTTTGCCTCGATTTTCGTAAAGTTTGTCTTTGCTAATGCCACACCAGAGATGGATTTGGAGTATTCTCCCGTAGTTCCGTCATTAAATACCGGACGAACCAAATAGTAATATCTTGTTCCCAATTCTACGGTATCATCGATAAAAGATGTCGCATCAGATACTTCATCGATCTTTTCATAATCATAGGCATCTTTAGTATCACGCCAGATCTCATAATAATCAACATTATCAAGTCCGCTCCATTTGATTTTCAGACTTCCATCCGCTCTTGACTGCGTATAGGTACAGGTAACTGTCTGAGCACCTTTTGTCAAACCGAAATACTCTGCGATCGCAGTAGCATCTGCAACACCAAGTGCCTTTAATTTATCATCAGAGCTTAAATATGTATAGTAGTCATTTGCATTGTCTAAAAATGCATGCTCGATGATCAGTCCCGGAATACCATTGTTTTTACAACGGCGGATCAGACCATAATAATCTGCGGCAGAGCCGTCCGGATATTTATCATAAGATGCATTTCTAATCAAAGTTCCACGATAATTCAATCCAAGTGCTGCCAATTTATCACATATTTTCTTTGCAAGTGCCTGTCCATTGCCTCCTACCTGTGCATTATAGTTGCTGTTCGGATAATAAACTTCCACACCTCTCGCTGTTCCGTTTGCAGTATTTAAATGGAAACTTACTAACACATTTGCTCCCACATTCTTTGCAAGGTTTGCACGGGCATCCAGACATGCGGTATTGTCTCCGCCGCCTGCCGGGCAGCTTGCACTCTCTCTTGTCATGTAAACAGTAATACCATTATAGGTAGATAACTCTTCTTTACAGTATGTGGCGATCTTAAGCGTCAGATCTGCTTCCTGTACTCCAAAAGCGGACGCTCCCGCATGGGTGCCATCATGTCCCGGATCGAGAACTACCGTCACACTACTGTTTGCACCTTTTAAATGATCCATGCTGCCGATAACTGCCTTTGAGATTCCCTGCTCTAATACGTTTTCCACGGTATTTTCAGAGACAATTTCGCCATCCTCACTCATGGTAACAACATCTGCGTCCACATCCGCGTAGGCGTCTTCATCATAGAGCACCTGATCCGGATTCGTCTCAGCCTGTTCATTGACACCAAATCTTACATCCATTCCAAGGTCTGATAACAGGATCTCCTGTTTTGTTTTCTCCTGTGTAAACTGCACAGAAGTGATCTGATACTCTCCCGCCTGTCCATTTTCAGAAAAATCCATGGTAAAACGGATCATATCTTCTTCTCGGTCTGCCGCTTTGACCTGATATGTTTTTCCGGTAGTCAGATTCTGATAATTTAAAATAACATCAGAAATCTGCTCATTCCCTGTTCCAAGGCTTAAAACCACATTCTGGGTGCCCGGTGTTTCGACATACGGGGACTCTACCATCATATAGTTCATTTCTGCTGCCTGGACTGTTTCTGTCTCAGTCTCTGTTTCTGTACTTTCTGTCTCGACCGTTTCTGTCTCAGCCGGCTCCTCTGTCTCCGTTTCAGCCGTTTCCGTCTCTGTTTCCGTACTTTCTGTTTCGATCGTTTGTGTCTCTGTCGGTTCTTCTGTTTCCGCTGCCCCTGTCTCCGTCTCGGAAGACTCCTCTGTTTCCGTTACTCCGGTTTCCGTCTCGGAAGACTCCCCTGTTTCCGTCGTCTCTGATTCGGATGATGTTTCTGTCTCATCATTTTCTGTTTCAGATGCTTCTTCTGTCACAGCTGCCTCTACCGCTGATGACGTTTCCATTGCCTGCGTGCTTTCTGTCTGGACTGCGCCATCTTCTGCCGCACGCACATCTGCCGGCAGTGCTGTCATACTCACGCAGACTGCCATGATTACTGCTAAAATCTTTTTTTTCATTTTCCTTTACCCTCTTGTATATTTTTTGATTCCATTTAATGTGTAATGTATCATATAACGCAAAGCACTTAACCGGTTCATTCCTATAAAACGGTAAACTTTCCACTGCATTTTAGCTGACCGGCATTTATTGCGCGACTTTCCCCCCGCGCTCATGCGCGATTTCAATAATGGTAGATCTATTCCACAAACCTGCCCATATTCTTTTAATATTTTCAGCCATAAGATGTAATCCTCATGCATCTCTGCATGCTCCATATAATAATGCTGAACCACATCCGTTCTCACCAGTACAGACGAACAGGGAATATAATTTGTCTTCAGCAGCATCTCATAAGTGATCTGTTCCGGTACATGGATTATCCTTCCGGTACTCGTTCCATCTGCACGCATCAGTTCGCGTCCTGTACAGCACAACACTCCATTCTGCTTTTCTAACATCTGATACTGCAGTTTTAATTTTCCGTCTGCCCACCAGTCATCCGCGTCTAAAAATGCAATATATTTTCCCTGTGCCAGACGGATGCCGGCATTTCTTGATTCCGCTGCTCCACTATTTGTTTTATTCCTGATGACCTTTATGCGCTCATCATTCTGATATTTCATCAATATCTGCCCGGTGTTATCGGTAGAACAATCATCAATGATCAACAGTTCCCATTTTATTTTCTGTTTTCTGACTGACTCTACTGCCTGCTCCACATAATTTTGTGCATTATAGACCGGCATAATCACAGATATCTGTATTTCACTTGTCTGTTCCATCTCTATGATTCCTTTTTGATTGCTGTTGTCTGCTTTTCATCTACACCTTCTGTATTTTCTTTCTGAAACATGATTTTAAATGTCATAAGCATCAGTTTTACATCTAACCATGCTGAATATGTCTGAATATAAGTCAGATCCAGCTTTAATTTATCATATGGCGTTGTATTATATTTTCCATATACCTGCGCATAACCGGTCAGTCCGGCCTTTACTTTTAGGCGAAAACGGAATTCCGGTACAACTTCCTCATATTTTTCTGCAATGGCCTGTCTTTCCGGTCTTGGCCCTACAAAAGACATCTCACCTTTTAATATGTTAAAAATCTGTGGCAGTTCGTCCAAATGTGTTCTTCTTATAATTTTTCCTACAGGTGTAATCCTACCATCATCTTTTTTTGCAAGCTGTGCACCTTGTTTTTCTGAATCTACTTTCATACTGCGAAACTTGATAATCTGAAATGTTTCCCTGTCTCTCGTCAGACGTTCCTGCTTATAAAATACAGGTCCGCCATCATATAGCTTGATTGCAATAGCAATTATCAGCAAAAATGGAGATGAAATAATAATCGCCAGCAATGAAAAAATGATATCCATCGTCCTTTTCACAAAACGCTGTTCTATCGTAAGTCCCTGATTTCTCGAAAGCATAAGCGGCGTATCAAACAGATGAATCCGTTCTGTTCCATTTAAGATGATATCCGATATCTTTGGTGTAATATAGGTTCTTTTATTCTGATCATAACAGAATTTTAAGATCTTATTACGGATACTTGCAGGCAGATCACATAAAACTACTGCTTCGTACTCTAGTATTTTCGAATATAATGCCTCATATCCCATATAAGCACTGGCAGTTGCACAGACATCATACTTGTCCTTTCTGGAATTGATCTTAGAAATCAACTCTTCCGGCGAATGTTCTCCGTAAACCACAATCATACGTCTCGGAGGATATAATCTGACATAAAAATATCTTACGACAAATACAGCCGGCAGTGTCACTGCAATCTCTGCCACAGTCAAAAGCAACAATGGCGATAGCGACATATAGTCCTTTGCTATCATACAGATCTGAATATATTCAACAATATTCGCAAACAAAATTCCCAGAATCTGTGACAGGCAGATATCCGTAATTCGAAGATAACCTATCCGGTATCCGCCAAATATACGGATGAAGAAAAATAATACCAGGGCATACATTCCGATCACTGCCCAGTTTCCCCTGTTCCAGAACTTATGCTCTAAATCCGGGACATACATCTTATACCATATAAAAGCAAACATTGCTGTTTCTGCCACAAGCATCAGAAAATTAGCAAATAAATTCAGCAGATGTTTATATCTCTCTCGTTTTCTCATGGATTACCTCACATTCATACCTTTGCATAATCTATATTATTTTACCATAAAACCTCCCCGTTGAATATATCTTGCCAGAATTTTCATAAAATCTTAAAAATACTCCGGCAGGATGATCCCGCCGGAGTATCTCTTTTCACATCTATTTTGCTTTCGTCTTTACGGAAACAACGGAAGAATAACTTCCATATACTTTCTTCCCATTCACTTTGCGGTATGCACGGATCTTATAATAATAGGTTGTCGATTTTTTCAATTTACCGTTTTTGTAAGATGTCGTACTACCTTTGGATATGGTCTTTACTTTACTATATTTTCCATCTTTACTGTTGCTGCGGTAGATCTCATAACCGCTTGCACCTTTTACCTTTGACCAGGTCAGTTTTACATTCTTTGCATCCGACGCTTTTGCCTTTAACGTCGTCTTTGCCGGAACCGCCTTTGCAGATTTTACATTCGAAAATCCACTGGTCTGTTCTCCATTCTGTGTCTTAACAACCGTCTTGATCTTATAATAGTATGTTTTTCCGGTTTTTACACTGCCGTCTGTCCAGGAACTGGTGCCTACACTGTCGATAGTCTTAATATGCTGGTAATCGCCATCTTTCTTTGTACTGCGATAGATCTGATAGGAGGCTGCAGCCGGTACAACTTTCCATGAAACTTTCAGTTTATTGTATGCTGTGGATTTTACGGAAGTTACACTTGTTTTTCTGTTCTCAATTTTATTAACACAGAGGGTATATTCTTTTTCCACTGCATTTTTAGCCCATGCCCGAACTCTCAGATAATAAGTTCCCTTGCTTAATTTGACTGCTGGTGACTCTGTGTAAGTGCTTCCCGCATAGGAATACAGGTGATCATAATCCTGATACAATCTCTTACCACTTGCATTATACAGTACCACATACCAGCTTCTTCCCGCATCATTGATCTTCTCATGTGCCAGACTGAAATTGATATACTGCGCTTTCGTGAGCGTAAAACGGTAAAAATCTTCGTCCGATGAAAAATCTGTGATCACACCTTTTACCGCTTTGCCGACCTTTATGTTATCTGCAGTTGCCCAGTCACCGTTGTTCTCTGTCTCCCAGCCGGAGGCCGCTTTCTGTGTCATGCAGATCGTATAGTCGCCGGTATAAAGTGTAGATGCCTGGCTGACGCATACATAATATTCTCCCGCAGCCAATCCTAATTTACATGAGGTAAAGGATGTCTCTGTTCCTGTGCTTGTAAATTTATAAATTTCACTGTTATCCTTATTGTAAAGCACAACATTGTAACAGCTTGCCGTGCTCTGGTTGTTTTTATGTCCGAACTTCAACTGCAGATACCCGGCTTTTGACATTTTGATCTTGTAATAATCTTTGTCTGAAGAACTGCTGATACTTCCATAATAGGTTTTTCCGTTCTTCACACTATTTGCAGTAGCAGCCGAATCATTCGACTCCACCTCTCTGTTACCAGCCGTTTTTGCTTTGATGCATACATCATAGTTTACCGGATAACTGGTACCGCTTAATAATGTTCCTGCTGAGTTTCCGGTTCCTGCAATTTTGACATAATACTCACCTTTGGGCAGTCCCAGATTCGGTGTAGAAACATGGGTATCCCCGCCACGGATGTTTGTGGTGTAAACTTCTGTATACTGATCCTGATCCACTTTTCTGATCACACTTAACACATACATATTTGTGGTTTCCTGACCACTTACAACCGGATGTGTCAGTTTCACATTGATGTAACCATTTGCAGAAAGTGTTGTCTTAAAATAATCTACATCATTGTAGGTACGGATATCGCCGCTGTAGGTCGTGCCGGAAACAGCCGTATTTGCCGTACTGTAGGTATCGTTACTCTCTTTCTCCCAGGTACTGCATGCCTTAAATTTGGTCTTGATCACATAGTTTCCGCCGTAATATGTATTCTGGCTTGCCACTTTTACAAAATATTTTCCGGCAGTCAGCCCTAATTTGATAGAATCGCTGGATTCTTCCTCGGCTTTGCTGGTCATCTCGTAGATGGAACTGCCGGAAGCATCGCAGACTGTGACTGCATAAATAGCTTTATTCAGGCGTCCTGTTACCTTAGAATGCTGTAAATTAATCACAATATAGCCATCTTTTGCAGTTTCAATGCCATAATAGTCGACATCACTTACCCCATACAGATTACCGTAGATTGCTTTTCCAGACTCCATTTTATTCGCAGCAGCGATCGTGTCATTGCTCTCACACTCCCAGTTGTCTGCGTTTGTCCAGGAAGCATTCAGCTTGTAGGTTTCTCCGTTTGCCCCATAGATTGCAAATGATCCAGACGCATTCAGATATGTCACGCCCGACACTTTCAGATAATAAGTTCCTGCCGCAAGTCCGAAATTGACAGACTCTGTTTTCTCCTCATCCGTCCTGCTCGTCATTGTATAGATCGTATTTCCAGAAGCATCGCAGACTGCTACACTGTAAATATTCGTTGCGAGCTTACTGCTCACTTTATCATGCTGTAACTGAAATGAAAGATATCCTTTTGCAGCCGATGTAATCTTGTAATAATCGGTATCAGAAGTAGAAGAAATACTTCCTGTAATCGTCTGTCCAAGTTTCGTATAATTGTCTGCTGTGGAAATGGAGTCATTTTGTTCCGTTTCACAGTAAATATCTTCATACTGTACACTAAAGCTGTAATCGCTTGATCCTATCGTAAGCACTCCAAGTCCGGTAACCTGCACATAATAGGTACCAGCTTCCAGTCCTATCTTCGCCGTCTGATTCTGTGTATCCTGAAGACCGCTGTTCACAGAAACCATTCCGCCAAACTGATCTGCAATAAAATCAATTTTCCAGGCTGGGCTGTTGCTCGTACTCGATAAATTTGCATGTGCAAATTTCAACTGCACCATACCTGCCTTGCTCATCGTAAATTTATACCAGTGTGTAACTGATTTTCTTGATGTCGTTGCTTTGTAAGTTGTATTTAATCCGATAGATGCCGCCGTTGCATAAGTACTTCCCGGTGTCACGTTCCCGTCTTTCCTTACAACTTCCTCGCTCTCTTCTGTTTCCGTGTCCTCAGATTTCGTATCCCCGATAACCGATTCTGTATTTTCCGTTTCGGTCATCTCAGAATTTTCCACTTCCTGCGTACCTTCGGTTGTCTCGGAAATTTCCGTCACTTCGGTACTTTCTGTTGCCTCAGTATCCTTCACACTTTCCGTATTTTCGGTTGTCTCGGACTCGTTTTCGGTACTGTCAGTTTCCACCGCCTCAGAAGTGTTCTCTTCCCCGTTATCCTCTGTGTCTTCGCTCTCTGCTGTTTCAGAATTATCCAGCGCTTCGGTGTTCTCTGCTGTTTCCGGATTCTCTGTCAGTTCCGTCACTTCTGTTTCATTCTGCCCGCCGGCTGCATATACCACCTGCTCTGCCGGGACCGCCGTCATACACAGGCTCAATGCCATAAGCCATGCGGCAATTTTCTTCCCTGCCTGATGTCTTTTTTTCATCTGGATCTTCCTCCTTGTTTTCTTTGTGCATTTCATTTTCTATTCTCTAAAATATACTGTATAATCATCTGTCTGCCCATAATATGTGTATCCAGCCTCCTGCATTTTTTTCTGATCATCATAGGATTTTTCCAAAACAATACAGTTGCTGCCATATTTTTCCGCAACTTCCAACTGATGTTCTACCGCATCAGGAACTGCCACAATTGTTTTACATTCTTCAATAAATTCTTTTTCTTCTTCCTCTTCAAATGTATAATCATCCTGTATCATATGATTGATCAGATCCTCACCGTATAACAACTGCACCGATTCATTTATTTCACGAATCCGGCTGCATACTTCCCTGGGGGCGATCATATTTTTAATATCATGATTTTCTTCGCGTAATAAAGAATCCAGCTCAACCACCTTATCCGGCACTTTATATTGATTTTCTATCACCTGTATTTTAGGCTGTGTAAATAAAAAATACATACTTAAAATTACAAATCCCGCACATCCGGTCAGGCACAATGCTTTTGCCCATATATGCTGATATCCTGATGTCAATTCTACAACAAATGCCGCCACTATAACCGCTGGAACAAGAATCATAAACATCTTTCTATATTCATTCTGCATCCAAAAACTGTTGATACATGTATAACCAAACGGATTTGCAATCAGAAGGAAACATAATATTTCGTATTTTACCAGCTTATTCTTATTTTCATTGATGCGATTTTTTTCAGCTATAAAAAAAAGAATGGCAAACCCTACCAGAGCCAGACTGATTCCCTCCGCTCCCGCACTGCGGAATTCACTTCTGAGCGTCTCAAATGCTGCTATCATTTTTCCACCTCATAATACCCGCCATAATCACTACGGACACCCACACAAACGTTACGATAAAAAATCCCTTTCGATACATCAACTGACCTGAAAGCGCCACTGCTGCATAGGTCAGGATCATAAATATCTGACCAAATTCATTGAAACACCGTGTTTCTTTTTCTTCTCCCAAAAGCTGCAGCACCGTCCATGGCAGCACTCCAAGGAAAAATAAAGTCTGACCATTCCATCCATGTTGAAAAATACCATAATAAAATGCCTTATCCATAAATAAAGGAGTAATATAAAGCAGCCATATCACCGTCATAAACAGGTATTTTTTCTTTGTATCCTTTTGAAACAAACAATCTGCCCATGCTGCATAAATGCAAAAGTAAATTGGAAATACAAAAAACGGAATCACCAGATGAATAAACTTTGCCGGGTTGATCCTGCATATTTCAACACATACCGCATAATACGCATCGACCGGTGATCCTGCCATCTCATCAAGAAGTTCTTTTTCCACAGAGAGCATCTGTGTCCTTCCCGATGTCGGACTGTATACATACAGTGTATCTGTTGTATACATTGTAAGAACAGACTGTACTGTATAATCGTCCGTATCTGCAGGGACGCACACCACACTAAATGCGCTCAGTACCAATATCGCAATCACAGCCAAAATAATGTTTTTCATTTCCGATGTATCCGGCAGTAATCTGATCTCTTTTCGATTCCGGATCATCATTACTATAGCAATGAGCAATACAAGTGCCACGACAATCATCCATATCCGCGTAAGTACAGATAATGTCAGTTTATAAAAAATTGCTATTTGGGCTATTAAAAAAAAGAGGGCAAATAAAATCATATTTCCCATTAAATATCTATGCAGATTGCGTTTTCTTTTTTCTTTCAATAACTGTTCTGCAATATATCCCGCTGCAACAGGCGCGATGTACCACATCAATGCCATTGCCAGAAATTTTAAAATTAAAAGCAACTTCTTTTGTCCCCTTTCAATTACTGATACAGCGATACAACTCATATCCATCTACAGAATCAACATAACTTAGATTTAAATAACTCAGATAAAAATCAGAATAGTACTCCTTATTACAAACCACAAAATCTATCTCTTTATCCTCAAAGATTTTATTTGCAATATCAACATCGATTTCTACACCATGCATAAACATTGAAACCGCATTTTTCCAGCTTTTTTTCTCTTCTGCCAGATCAATCTTATCCGGCGACTGAAATTGATAAAGATCCATTATTTTATTGGTCACTGGTATAACCAGTTTGGGGTCATACTGGCGTATCCAGTAATACATCTCCGCATCACATAATATTACCGGATTCTCCTTATCCGTATTGTTCTCTATCATCTCTGCAACTGCCACTACAGAGTTATCTACTTTGTATATATTATCATCCGCTGACAATTCAGACATGCTTCCCCCGCATAGAAAAATAAAACACGTCAGAAAAAGCCGCAATATATTGCGTTCTGCCCCCTTTTTTTGTTCTGCAATAAGTTTAGCCGCAAAAAAAGAACACAAGAAACCAACTGGTAAGATCCAGTAAAACCGGATGTACCGATCTTTCCATCCTATCTTATCAAGCAACGGTTCCATAATAAGCGGATTAAATATCGTTATCAGTGCTGCCAGAAACATCCCCACAAATATCTGCAGCATAACTTTGTCTTTCTTACGTGCAATATAAAACAGACATCCAATATACACTACTATATAAAGAACATTCCACCAGCATTGATAAAATCTCCCCACAAAATAATCTAAATCAAGATATCCAAACATTCTCTTCCTCTTTTACTGTAGTATACGAATCATTCCAATCATCATTCCCGGCATCATACACAACATTGTATTTATCATATATTTCCATTTTTTCTGCACAGTCATGATGACAACCACTCCGATTCCTACCATAGCCGCTATAATAAAAATACCACTGATCGACATTGCCATTCCTGCAGTCACGATCATGCCTAAGATCAACCAGTTACATTTATTATCTATTTCTTTTGCCAATAATACCAAAGCTAATAAAACAAACGGCAAATATATATTACACAGCATGGATTTCGACTCTGCTGTTCTCTGCCATAAATAATATTCCGCTGTATCCGGGAATTCATAACTCAAAATACTCAATGCTCCGTGAATCCCTACCGTCCAGTTTGCAATATCTTCCCTTCCACCTGCAAGACGTCTGGCAGTCTCATATACAATTAATGAAGCAAATAAAATTTCCACACAGGCTAAAACTCTGTTTACTACCACAAGTGTGTGCATGAAAAAAATTTTCGCCAGTGTTGCGATCAGCATGGGATAACAATCATGTACATAACTCTCATTTCCTTTATAGAGTCCCGTTCTTGCATCATACTGATACATTGTATCTGTATACAATGCATTGGCTGCATGCCCATTATAATAAGAGGTATCATACCCATGTACACTTGCCCCATTGTTCATTCCATATAAGATCAGTAAAAATAACATTACCAGAAGCATCGCAAAACGTCTGTCAGGTTTCTTCCACAATAACACTCCATGATAATGACTCTCATATATACAATACAGGATACAACCTGCAAAAAGCACCGCAAAAACTGCACTTTCTGCATATACTAACACATGGAATGGCAGACCACTCATCTCAATTGGCAGTTCAATCACCCCAAAAACTGCCAGAAATAACACAAAGCCTGTCAGCCACTCAAATTCTATTGTTTCCTCTCTCTTGAACAGGCAGAAAAATGATTTGCCGGTCACAAGAAACAGGATGTTAAGCACGATCAGAACGACCACAACTCCCATGATTGAATTCATATTCAAATTTCTCCTATTTTTCGATATTATAACATAGACCGTCGTTTCATACAAGAATACCGGTTTTACAGGTGTTTTCCACGGCTTTTAATTTTTTTGACCAGTTTTTCCACAATTTCATTGTGCAAAAGCAGCAATATCGCAAAATATACGATTCCTGCTGCCACAATAATCAAAAGTACCATCCACGGACTTTTGCCAATCAGCCGTTCCATACCAAAAACCACTGCAAGCATTACCAAAAGTGCCATCACAAGTGAAAGTATATAGTGTCTGCTAAACTTTAATACATAATATTTTTTTGCATGCACTAACAATATGGTTGTAACAACCACTTCCGAGAGTACCGACGCAATCGCTGCCCCGTCCTGCTTTAATACAGGGATCAGGGCAAAATTCGCACATACATTTACCACCGCTCCTGTAACGGTAGCACGCAAAATCATCTTTTCCATCCCGGTTGCTGTTAAGATAATATGTCCCAGAAAATATGCAATCGAAAAAATCAGGATCAGAATACTTAAAATCCTTAATGTTGAAATTGCCGGATCAAATGCCTTTCCAAATAAAAGAGGTACCACATATCCAGATGTTGCCATCAATCCCGCAACACAAGGCAGTGCCAAAAGCAGTAGAATCTGTGTTCCCCTGTTGATCAGTGCATTTCCGGTCTCATAATCTTTCTGTTTATAGCACATACTGATCCTTGGATAAAAAACTGCCACAAGTGCAATGACTACCGTATATGTCATACGGACAATTTTTACAGCATTCGAATAATATCCTACATTGGTTTCCCCGTAATAATATTCCAGCATTACCGAATCAAGCATTGTATAAATATCCGTTGCGATCGATGATGCAAGAAGAATCATGACAGGGCGCATATGTCTTCCTATATGGAGTCCTGTGTCCACTGCTATTCCGTGTTTACTGCGGCGGATTCCGTCCAGTGAAATATACTTTCTTAAATTCCATGCATTCCAAAGATTATTTCCTGCCGTGGCAATACATAAGATCAGTGCATAGATCAGATAATCGCTCTCATCTTTTACAAAGAGAAGCATCAGTCCAAACGAGGCAATTTTTACAATAAAACTGCGCACAGAAATATAAACATATTCTTCCATTCCCTGATAAAACCAGTCAATGTTAAAGATATTCAAAATAAGCATCAGCCCCATGACATTAAACAGGGGCCTCCGGTCTGCAAAATGTGGAAAATGATTGACAAATAAATAATATGCGATCGTACAAAGGACAGTGGCCACAAAATTAATAAAAAACAGTTCTAAAAAAGTCCTGCTTCTCTGTTCTTTATTGACATTACTCTGTGCAATCGCCTTGACCCCATAGCTTGGCAGTCCCAAAGAAGCGATCAGCACAAAATATGCCGCGATCGTATTTGCATAAGATACACGCCCCACGCCGGCAGGCAGCAGAACATGTGATACATACGAAGTCGTTATCAGTGGAAAAAGGGCTGTAAAGCCCTTATATGCCATATTAAATATTGAATTTTTAGCAAGAGATTTTTTTTCCATTTTCAGTACCTGTTCAATCGAATCAAGATCTCACGTTTCCAGTAAAACAACAGCCTGTGTAAAAGATCTGTCTGACTGCTTCCACACACCGTACGAAGCCATTTCAAAGATGTTGTTCCTTCCCCTTCATTTTCTCCGGCATATCGTTTTGCCACCCGGTAAAATCCTTTATTGTATGCCCTGCTGATTGTGCCCGTGGATGTGTGGATCAATGGAATATCACATACATATACTTTGTTTCCTTTTGCACGGGTATACATACATCTTTCCACACCATATAAATGCCAGTTGTCACATAATTTTTCATCAAACGGATGATGTAAAAAGAAATCGGTATGACCGCCAAAAAAACACTCATCCACTGTTTCACAGCCTGCCATGCCACTATACTCTCTCTCCCCTGCCACAGCCTGTTTCCTGCCATGACGGACTTTTGACAACACACAGGTATGTTCTCTGGCCTGTTTTGAGTCATCCTCCACAGCACCCGCCACGCCAAGAATATCTTCTTCCTGCGTCATGAAAAGATAATCTACAAAATTTCCCAGCATATCTGCATCCGGCAGTTCTATATCCTGATGGGAATAAATCACATATTCCGTTTTTACCTGTACCGTTGCCGCATTCAGTGCTTTTGCGCAGGAACTGTACTGCTGTCTGCAGTTATCGATTCCTATCAGCGTATAATCATAATGCTGCCGCGCCAGATCCTCCACCAGCTTTTTATACTGCTTTGGATCATTATAGCAGCATACAACTGTCACATCTGCTCTGTCCATATTCTCTGTCACTCTTTCATCAACTTCAAAAATACCCGGTACGACTTCGTGATATTCCCGAAATAAAAAATCTTCGCATCACAAAAATCCTGCATCACAAAATTTGTGGACACTGCCTCCTTGTGCATGCAGCCAATCTCCGGTGCATACAGTAATGTCATGCCGTATTTTCCGGCAAGGTAATAAAGGATCTCTTCCTCCGCATAGAGAAATGTCCCATCATAAAATCCGTCCATCTGTTTGAAAAAATCTTTCGAAAAAACAAGACAGCAGCCATGTAATAGAACATCCTTCATCCGCTCGTCCACGCGGCTGTCCGCCGATACGGACTTTCCGTCCTCCTCACGCGTGGTAAGATTCTTACTGCCATCTTTGACATCGCGCCCCGTTTCATCCGACACGACACCATAATGGCCTGCAATGGCTTTCTTTAAATGAAACAGTTTGATCAGCTGGAACATCTTACATTTCGCCCAGGAAACCAGGATCTGTTTCCGCATATAATTTAACGTGTACTGCCTGTTTCTCGCCACCGGATTAAAATGTCTGGTGCGGCTTGCATCCACAATATCCCCGCCTAAAATATCAAAGCGCTCTTCCTTATAGATTTCCCGCAGCTTCTCACAGTAATCTTCCTGTTCAAAAATAATATCGCTGTTTGCCGCCACGATAAAATCCGGTTCAAAATGAGACCTTGCATACCGGATGCCAAGATTGTTGCCGCGTGCAAATCCAAGGTTTTTCTCACTTGCGATCACATGCACTCTTTTTTCCCCGGCAAATTCTTCCCGAAGCGACTCCTCACTGCCATTGCCGGAACCGTTGTCCACTAAAACAATGCGGATATCCTGCCCCTGCTGCGTCTTTAGAATGGACTCCGCACATGCGGCCGCCTCACGCCAGGTCTTATAATTTAAAATCACAAAACAGATCGTTCCCATATAAATCCTCATTCAAATATTGCGATGATCATGCCGGCTTTCTACGCGCCGGAGTATCTCGTCTTTGTTCCAAGTATAATACGGATATACGGTGTAATGGAACGCACAATGGCCATTCCAAGTCCGAAGTTTTTATGCAGAAAATGGAACCAGTCGCGGAATGGAAGTCCCTTGCGGCTCTCCTTTAGACGGATCCGTTCCATGCGCGGCAGCGTCTCATCCTGCCAGGTTTTCTGCAGTGTATTATCATTGCACTCGCCGACAAACTTTGGATAAATATGAATTTTATATCCAAGTTTACTGATCTGTAACCCGTAATCAAAATCACCGATACTGTGCTGGTAAAATGGATCGATCCCGACTTTTTCAAAGATTTCACGCGGAATGATGGCACAGTTTGCATTGAAGGTATCACAGTTTACCTCCGGCGCATCCGGTCCTAATTTTTTGTATTTGATCCCTTTGGTGTATTTGATACCGCCGTAACTCAAACCGCCGTTTTCGCCACAGATCGCACCGACTGTAACCTCATCCTTTTTCAGATGTGGTGCCATCTCATCAAAAATGCCCGGGAAGAACTTTGTATCATCATTCATCAGCATATAGTAGTCGTAATCCATATGCGTATTTTTGATGTGTTCGATCGCCTTGTGCATGCCGCCATTCCAGAAATTGCTTCCGTCTCCCTCGATCAGGTCGATCTGATATGTGCCGTCATCGCGCATCTGCTTTAACATCTCACGCGTTCCGTCAGAACTATTGTCGTCTAAGATCACATAGTCAAACGTGACGTCTCTATTTTCTGAGAGTGTTGCCATGCCCCGCTTTGTCAGTTCTTTTCTGTTAAAACAGGTAAAAATTGCAAGTATCTTCATAATTTATTTCATCCTCATTTCCAGGCAGCCTGTTTTGCCTGCCATTCAAATGTTCTATGCCTGTCCGATATAGTTTTTCCGGAATACCACATGGTAGATCCGTTTGATCAGATTCGGCTGTGACTCATGGATCAGTGCTTTTTTCATCGCCTTATGGAGCTCCGGTTTTTCACAGATCTCCTGTGGGAACTCTGTGATCCTGTGATCTGTCATCAGTTTATGGTCGAATACCGGTCCCTTTTCATTGCCGCAGTGGATCCCGGTGCCATCCCAGCCTTCATTGCTGACTAAAGACTTTGTCGGGGATAAGATCAGTCCCTGTTTCCGGAAATTCGTCCAGTACCAGCGGATCGCCCAGGAGTTGGTCTTTTCATCGGTTTTCTGCATTTTCATGATCTTGTAAAAATCATAGGTATTGTCATAATTAAATGCTTTGCGCAGTTTTTTATCGGAAACCATATCCGTCCAGTCGTCGCAGTCCGCATCGAAATACTTCCAGCGGTCGCTCCAGGTCGCCCACGACCAGCTTGTGCCTGAGAGCGTGTTAAAATAGGACTCACACGGGTAGGAAAAAGTATCCCCGAAATGGGAGAACCCTGTGATTCCGGTCACTTTCTGTTCGTTCTGGTAACGGTCTAATCCGTCATTCATAAACAAAAGAAAATAGCGGTTTGTGACAAGGTCATCCTCTAAAACGATCACTTTTCCATATTTATTTACGATCGCGGTCACACCCTCGATCACATTTTTTGCAAGACCATAGTTCTGTTCCCTTGCGGTCAGTTCCACCTGACGGAATCCCTGCACGGACTTTACATAATCACGGATTTCCTGCACTTTTCCTTTATCTGCATCTTTTTTTGCCGCATCGGAAAATACATACAGATCTGTTTCTGCTGCAAGTTCGTTTGCTGCAAGTGCCTCGATGGTGCGCTTTGTATGTTCCGGTCGGTTGTAGGTAAACAAAATTACCGGAGCCAGACTTCTCGTCTCTTCCATTCTTTTTCGCCCTTTCTATGCCTGCTGTTTTACCCAGCCTACATATTCGCGGATTCCTTCGGTAAGATCCATTTTTTTCTCATATCCGATCTTTTTCAAAAGAGAGATATCCGCACGCCAGTTCTGTGGATCGCCGACTTTCGTCTCCCCGTTAAACCGCACGATATCCGTTTTTTCTCCAAGCTGTGCGGCATAAATCTCAGCAAGTTCCCGGATAGACACTTCCTCGCCGTTTGCAACGTTAAAGATCTCCTCCGGTCCCTGATATCCTAAGATCAACTCTAAGGCACGCAGAATATCGGAAATATGGATAAAATCACGCGTCTCATTTCCGGTTCCGAACAGATCGATCCGTCCGGTATTTAAGTATTTCTGATAAATATCCCACAAAAGCTGTTTGCGCAGTCCGCTTCCATATGCAGAAAAGATACGCACACAGCGGATATGGTAACCATGTACCCTGTTATAATAGCTGCAGAGTTCCTCGCCCATCTGCTTGTGCACGCCATATGGTGAGATCGGTGCCAATGCATCTTTTTCCGTGATCGGAAGCTGCTTTGGATTGCCATAGACACCTGCACTTGATAAGAAAATGATTTTCGGTCTTTTTTCAAATGATTTCAATGCCAGAAGCAGCTGGTATAAACTGTGCAGATTGCCGTCTAAGTCTGCCATCGGATTTACAATGGATGCTCCGACATTGGCACTGCCGGCACAGTGTAAGATCACATCCGGCTGCACTCCGGTAAATATGTTAGCAAGTTCCTGTGAGTCTTTGGACATGTTGCACTGATAGTAGTGGATTTCTGCCCCGTCCTCACAGTAACGGTCGGCTAAGTCGATGCCGGTGATCTCGTAATCTTTGCTGAAATATTCCATGGCGCATCTTCCGATAAAACCGTTTACGCCGGTAATGATCATTTTTTTCATGGGCGAACCTCCTATAAAAATACCCTTTCAAGTGCCCTCGAGTACTCTCTCGCCTCGCGGTACATATTTGCGATGCCCTGTTCCATGTTACCGGCATATTCGGCTTCATGCTCCGGCAGGGATGCGCGCGCTGCAGTGCGCGCGATCGTTTCGGCAAGCTGTTTCGGGTCGTGTGGATCAAAGAGAACACATTTTTTGTTCTGCTGTTCCTGATGTACCGGGATGTTTGACAAAAGTACAACTTTATCAAGTACTTTCGCATCCTCTAATACGGTTCCCCAGCCCTCACAGAGTGACGGCTGTACGATAAACTGTGCGTTTTTCATGATTGCAAGCTGTTCGGTACGCTCTACAAATCCCAACAGTTTTATATTAGCACAAACCGTGTCTGATTCCATAATTTTTCTTAATTTATCGATATATTCCGGGTTACGGTAATCTTTCAGATTGCCGGTAAATACAAAATCATAGTCACATAATCTGCCCTCTTTCAGGAGACATTCGATTGCTTCTACCATAACGATATGATTTTTATGCTGCCAGAACTGGTTTGGAATATAGATATAGTTTCTCTTTAAGTCAAATTTGTCACGGACGCTCTGCTCTAATTCCGGTGTGATGGCGCACACTTCCGGTTCGATGTAAGATACAAAATGTACCACCTCGACCGCGCATCGGTGTCCCGGATAGAAACGCTCTAAATCTCTCGCCGCATCAAAACTGCTTAAAACCATTGGATTATCGCTTCCTGTCATGGCAAGATCATTTTTCTCTTTGTGAGCCAGTTCCTCTGCACCGAAAAATTCCGGCAGGGTTCTGTGCTGGAAATCCGGGATCCAGAAAATCCCCTTCTTTTTAAAGAGTTTTCCGATCTTATTGAGTTCTAAGGCATAGCAGTATTTTACCCCGCCAAACCAGATCAGACGCATCTCATAAAGTGCCAGTTTTATTTTATTATTTCCATCATAGACACGAATATCTACATTTACATTTTCTTTAAAACAGTCAAAAATATCGGCATGTTCCGGATCGATCAAAAGCACCAGCGAAAAACGTTCCATGATATTTTCGTTCTGCAGGCAGCTGAACATAATGTTCTTAATATAATAAAGTCCGCCGATCCATCCTCTGTTTCCAAGTCCGTTAAATAAAATCTTTTTTTTCATATTATTCCTCATTTTTGAGCAACTTGTTGCGAAGAGGCGACGAGAATCTCAAATTCTCGTCTGCCATCAAAGCTATTTGTTTTTATTTAGAAACAAATAGCCGTGCAAAAAATAAGCTATCGAGCTTATTTTTCGCACTAATCCTTTATTTCTGTGATAATACATACGAAAGTGCCGCAATACAACCTTTTGAAACCTGTTCAAAAGAAAATTCATGTGCCTTTTCGTAACTCTTTTTCCCCATGACAGATGCCATATCCCCGGCGGCAGCCTTTTGGATTGCCTCCGCAAAACCATCCACATCTTCCGGGTCAATGATATAGCCGTTTTCACCATCTGAGACGAGATCTCTTGCACCATCTGCATATTTTGATGAAATGATTGGAAGAGATGCACACATTGCCTCTAAAAGAACAAGTCCAAAGCAGTCCTCCCTGGTCGGAAGCACAAAAGCATCCGCTGTGCGGTATAATTTCTGCAATGGCTCCCCTTCCTGGTATCCTAAAAATTCCACACGGTCAGAAATCTTAAGTTCTGTGCACTGTTTTTGCAGCAGATCTTTTTCCTGCCCCTCTCCAACGATCCAGAGCCTTATATTCTGCGGTGTTTTTGCAAGTGCCGGCAGTAACAGATCAAGTCCTTTCCGCTGGATCAGGCTTCCCACATACAGAAGCTGCAATCCCTCATTTTGGGTTGTTTTCTGTGGTTTCTCATACAGATATTTCTGAATATCCACGGTAAGATATGAGATAAAGCATTTCTTTTCATCAGCACCGTAAGCGATCTGTGCCTCACGCGATGCAGTGCTGCTCGCGATAAATGCCGCCGCTCTTTTTATAATATAGCTTCTCGATAAGCGCTGTACTTTTCCGATATTTTTCTCGGAATTTAAAGTGCCGTCCGTCCAGCTGATAAACGGGATCTTCTTTTTCCGGCACCAATGTACCGCACGAAGGATCGTCGGGTTGTACTCCATGGCAAAGACCACATCCGGCGCGATCTCATTTAAAGTCTTTTCCACACCTACCGGGATAAACACATATCGGTCATCAAACCGTTTGCGGATGATGATCGTCTTTGATTTCAGGAAATGATAATGTTCGATCTCCTCCATCTCAACACTCCATTTCCGGTTTTCCATGCCTGCACCGGAAAAAATGATATGAAACTCATATTCCGGAAAGTTTTTCTGCATATAAGAAAAGAAATCCACCCGGTATGGCGATGGTATATTCGTGATAAATACTGCCTTTTTTTTCATTGTTCTTTTTCCTCTGAAATGCTGTGATAGATACTGATGAGTTTCTGATAGTTATCTTCCGGTCTTAACCGGTGCTGATAAAATTCTCTCGCATTTTCCTTTAATCTGTTTAGATCCATCTGTTCAAACTCACAGACTTTTCTGGCAAGATCCTCAATAGAGTTATACTCAAATTTTACACCCGTCACACCTTCCTGCACCATACCATCCATATTGCCGACACGTCCTGCGATCACCGGTACGCCATAGGAATATGCCTCCGCGATCGTCATGGCAAACGCCTCATAACACTGGGAAGTCATGATGACTGCCTTTGCATTATAAAATTTCTCGGTCATCTCCTCTTTCTGCAGGTAACCCAAAAAGCGGACATTTTTCATATTATGGGTGCTGACGTATGCCTGCATCTCGTCCATCATCGGTCCTGTTCCTGCAACATAAAGAATCTTATCCGGCAATTTTTCAAAAGCTTTTACTGCAATGTCAATTCCCTTTAATGCCTCCACTCTTCCGGCGAACAGATAATATTCTTCCTCAGGCTGTTTTTTAACCGGGACGATTCCATCTGCAAAGGTAAAGTTTGGTTTGATGTAAACACGTTTCGGATCCACGATCTTTTTGCCCGGATCTAAGGAGCTTAACAGTTTATTTTTGTTAAATTCCGTCAGACAGATAAAATTCACACGATAGTAGGTTCCAAGAAAACGGTGAATCCAGAGGATTGCAGAGCTTACCATCGTCTGTATTTTACTTCCGCGGTAACATTTGTGCCGGATTGCACATTTTAATCCGCCATCCACACATTCCTCACAGATCACATTGTTGCGGAAAAATGATCCGGCCGGACAGAGCATGCGGAAATTATGAAGTGTCTGGACTACCGGCACCTTACACTGAAATGCCGCATAAAATACAGATGGACTCACCATCATCAGGGTATTGTGCACATGCACGATATCGATTTTATTTTCACGGATAATCTTTTTTACTTCCCTGCAGGTTTTTAACGAATAGACTGCCGTAAAAGGAATAAAAAGTTTTTTTAATTTATTCCCCTCGTTCAGTTCTTTGTTACTGCGATAGTAAGTAAAGACTTCATGTCCATGCTCCTCTAACAGCTTTTTCTCATTGCGCACCACGACGTCTTCCCCGCCCGGGATCTGATAAAAATTATGAATTTGAAGAATTCGATATTTTTCCATTGTCTCCTCCATCTGAGATCTCATTTAACATCGTCGGATATAGCAATACACCTGCAAGCAAAATAAACGGATTCATAAAACCATTTAAGACAAACTGTTCCATGATCCCATACAATGCAAATACGGAAAGCATGACTAATTCTTTATATCCCCCTGCTTTATAGAGTCTGACTAACATAACACAGAGTGCCGCAAAAAATGCGATTGCAAAAATCCATCCGCAGTACAGTAAAATATACATATATGCGTTATCGATCAGCCCATGATAACTTGCATAAAAATACTCCTGGTTTCTCGGAAGCAGCGCAAGCCCTTGGTCATGATAATATTTTCCAAGGATATATACCCTTCCTGATACATAGCGGTCGATCGTCTTCATAATGTCATTGTCACTGTTAAATAGAATCATCATAACAAAACTGAAAATTGCTCCAACCGGTATAGACAGTGCATAAATAAACTTCACTTTTTTATTTTTGACCAGTTTTTCAAACAGAATGATCCCCCACGCAAAAAAGAATACAATAATCCCGGTACGGCAAAATGTTATTTTATAAAAAATAAACGCTGTCAGGCATGTTCCGAAAAACCACCATATATTTAATTTTTCATAGAAATAATAGAGCATAAGCATAAGAAGCAGAAAAATTGTCATATATGCAGCATTCGGTTCACTAAAACCAAGACTGTACACCGGTACTTCCACATACTGTGCATTTGGCACTGTCTTATAACCAATATCAAACAACCCATAAGCGGATCCGGCTACCATAATAAATGCTACAAAAAGTCTGGTCCATACAGAGATTTCAATCAATTTCCGGAAACACACATCCTTGATTCCGATGATCGTTAAAAACAAAAACAGTATCGTCGCCTTTTTGGTCATTACCCATATGAAAAGACCTGCACCTAGCATCAGCGCGATCACAACGATCTCCCGCAGCGTATATCTGGTTGTAACAAGTTTCATTCCCAAAAGGATCACGCCGGAAAGCATAAAAAATTTGTAGATCTGATCACTACTGTCATAACCAAATGCTTTTACCAGCACATTGACCGCAAAGTATCCATAATACGCAATGATCCCCATGCTCTTCCAGTCATTTTCCCGTATCCATTTTCTGATCTGCTCCATCTATTCCTCTCCAAGCATATAAATGACATAATCTCCGGTTTCCTTGTAATAGTGATATCCATACGGCTTCATATCATCCGGTATTTCCTGTTCTGTGCGGTTAAAACATAAAAATACCACCTGATTGCGCTTTGCAATATCCGTCACTACTGTCATGTCCGGTTTTTCCTGACACATCTGCTGATACATTGCGACTTCATCATCCCCGATCCCGGAAATAAATCCGCCCACGTTTCTTCCATAAAATAATCCGATATCACAGCGGTACTGTCTGATATAGCAGAGCAGTTCATTCGGTACAACCGATCTTACTTTCCAGCTGACACCTGCGCCTGCTAAAATATCCGCAACATCCAGCGCAGCCTGCGGCAGTTTATATTCATTTTCTGCCTCCGTAAAGGTTGCTTTACTGTAAATTTTCTGTCCGCTTAATGCGATCGTACCAAGGGCCGCCACAAGCACAACGATACGGACTGCCTGTTTTTTCCACCGGCACACCAGCCAGACCACCACATACGCAGCCGTGAAAGAAACCGGAAGCATCCAGAACAGTCTCCAGTACACACCGGCAAAGAAACGGCTTCCCACATAACGGTAAAATAATGGATTAAATAAAAATAACAGTACCAGGATTGTCGGCCATACCAGAAACCGGACGGTCTGTTTCTCTTCCTGATATTTTCTTCCCAGGAAAAACAGCATTACAACTGCAAGACAAAACAGGCACCAGTGAAAAAGTCCGGTACGTCCGCCAATAAAATTTTTAAAATTGTCCAGTATTGAATAAAAATCTGCTGCCATATCCGTTCTCTTTCCTTTTTAAATCCCCGCCGTATAATAAATCATATAAACAGCACACGGCAGTGCTGCGATCCATATACAGAGCATACGTTTCAGATTCCGGTGGTAAATACCATCTAAAAGTCCGTACAATCCCATCATAACTGGTGCCATAATAATTCCCATTCCCGATAAAAGAGCTGCCGCAAAACTTAAGGCATACAATGGTGCCGCCCATTTCATACTCTGTTTTTCACTCATAAAGATCTGGTAAAACAAATACATTAACAATGGAAGGATAAATCCCGCCACGATTGCCTTTCCCTGCCAGATCCGCAATAAAAACATCGCCGACAGTGTATGTGTTGATGTAAAATTCCAGATATGGAACACGGATAAAACAATCAGAAACAGTGCTGTTTTTTCCGCATCACCGCGAAACAGTACATTTCCGATCATTCCATACAACACATAACAGATGATGATCATAAAAAATGGAAAATATGTATGTGAAAACACCGCCGGAGCAATTCCTGTTATTTTACAGCACATTGCCACATACATCGTCCATGGGGATGTCACATCTTTTCTTACTTCCCCGACATCCCAGTACATATATTCATCCGTGATCGGATCATCCACTAAAAGCGTATCATGCACAACCGCAGAAACTTCTTCCGAAACATATCTTGCATCGTCATCATCAATATGCTGGTAATGATACGGAATCCATGCCTGCAAAAGGATCAGCGCCGCTGCAAGAATTCCAAAAATGATTTTCCATGCTCCGGCTTTCTTTTTTTTGTTTTCCAGCTTATTTTCTACTGTAACTAAGATACCACATCTGCGTATCAGAATTACCATGATAACAATGGAAACAATCACCAGAAATATCTTCCAAAGTGTGACAGCCTCGGTAAGCGTCCTTTTGCCAAGTATCATTGGCACCAGCAAAATCTGTCCCGATGCAAACATGCTTGCAAGTCCAAGCACCCATGCGTTGCACAGTTTTCTGACCGTTCCCTCTATTTTCAGATACCATACCCACAACAATCCAAACCAGACCGGAAGTACTACGAAAAGCATTCCTGTATAAAGTAGATTCTTATAAATCATATACCAGCACTCCATCCAGATGGATATGGTTGATCTCAGCCGTATTCTTTAACATATAAAGTTCTTCCGTTCTGACATTTCTGCGTCCGCAGATGACAAGATTACTGTCGCAAAGCAATGCCGTCTGATATCCTTCGGATATTGCCGACACATCCCTTCCATTGACCAGAATGTATTCATACTGCTTTGAGAAGCGATCCAGAAGCTCTTTGAACTTTTCATTTCCAACAAGATCAAATCCCTGTTCCTGTTTCAAATTTCTCTTTACGGTGTCTAAGTAGTCATTCATCTGCTGTAACTTTAATTCTGTCGTATTCCCCATAACATAGGCACTTAAAGATGCATCATCACTGTCAGTTGCATTCAGGTCGATCAGCAGAGTCTTTTTCTTTTCATTTGCATAGCACATCGCAAGACGCAATGCTGTGGTATCCGCAGTTCTTCCGACCGGCAGACAGTTAATCTTAAGGCATCCTTCTGCTTTTTGTCCATTCAAAAACATAGCCGCTTTTTTATAGGTTTCTTCATCTTCATTCTTTTTTGTGATCACATCAACGATCTGTGTCTCTAAACATTCCTGCACTTCCTGTGCATCCTTCGGTTTTTTATAAATCATCATCCACAATGTATATAAAACAACCTCAAGCATAATGCCAAGTAAAATACCTGCGATCACTGCTTTTAATACTCCCTGGCGGAACTCAGAACTGGAGATGGTATAAGTTTCAAGCTTTGTCACTTCTCTCTGGGACTGCGGTTCATCAAATACAGTAAAACACTGTGTGCCGACCTGTTTCTTTGTCACGGTATCCAATGCCTGAAGAAGTCCGTTCACAAAAGCATACGCTTCCTCTTCGTCATTTACGGTATAATCCCAGCTCGTTCTCGGATACACCACATAAAAAGTAATAATGTCCGATGCCTCTGTCTGTTCACACTCAAACATATCCGTAAATGCCTGTTTTGTCAGATCGATTCCTGTCACTTTACAGAATTCGTCGTACACACTGCTGCTCTTTGCAATTTTCATAATATCATTGCCACGCTCCACAGTACTTCCGGAATTATAATCTTTTAAAAGCACCGAAGTCTCCACCTGCATTCTGTCATCATAGACTTCTGCATCAATATAAGGCATCAGGGTTTTTGCCTTGTATCCACCGACGATCACTGCAAAAACTGCCGCAAAGACAGCCGCAAGCCACCATTTTCTTAAGTTATACTGCAGCACATCCATCAAACTGTATTCTTTTCTGCTCTCATATCTCTGATTCATATCAGGTCTCCTTTCTATTCTCCGCCTTTTTCAAACACCACTTTTATCGTCTTTAAAATGATCTTGATATCCAGTCCCAGACTCCAGTTATCAATATACTGTACATCCAGTTTCACGACATCCTCAAAATCAGTAATCTCGTTCCGTCCGCTTACCTGCCATAATCCGGTAATGCCCGGTTTTGCACTTAAACGGCGTTTCTGGTGTGATTCATACTGTTTGAACTCATCTACCGTCGGTGGTCTTGTACCGACCAGACTCATATCACCTTTCAAAACGTTGAAAAACTGTGGAAGCTCATCGATACTGGTCTTACGGATAAATTTTCCAACCTTCGTAATACGCGGGTCATCTTTCATTTTAAACATCAGACCATTCATCTCATTCTGGCTTTCCAGTTCTTTTTTGCGTTCCTCTGCATCCTTATACATCGAACGGAACTTATAGATCTTAAAAAATCTTCCATTCTTGCCGACACGCTTCTGTGCGAAAAACAGAGGTCCCGGAGATTCGATCAAAAGTGGCGGTGCTAAAAAGACCGTCACAACTGCCGTGATCACAAGTCCCACGATCGAACCTGCGATGTCCATCACACGCTTGATCATAAGCATTTTCCAGTCATAGGACTGATTGGAAAATGTGACGACCGGTATATTTCCCAGCATGTTAAAAGTTTTATGGTAATCATCAAACTTGTTTAAGATCTCAATCGTGACATGTACGGTTGCCCCCATATCCTCAAAACGGTTGACCACCTCCGCAAGCGAATCTCCTGTCTCATACGGCACACTGATAAAAACTTCATCCACAATCTGTTCTTTTACATACTGGAACATATTATCATAAGTGGCAACGACAGGAACACCATGATACCATTTTCCAATCTGGTTTTCATCAATGATCGCAATACTTGCAAGACGATGGATCCAGTCTCCGGAATGGTCTGCATCCGCGATCACCTCTTCCACACGTTCTGCCGTTGTGACCAGAAATACCTGATTATTTGCTCTTTTGTTACGGTAAACATGCAGCAGATAATATTTAATGATAATATGCATGCCAAAATACAGGCACATATTTACCAGCGCAATACAAAAATAAACACCTCGGGAAGCCTCCGCATTATTGTGCTGTAAAAAAATGGTCAACGCTGTCACACATACTAACACAACGCTCGCTTTGATTGCTGCCCACAACTCCTGAAATACACTTCGGTCAATAAAACGATTATCAATATCCGAAAAGAGCATTACCAGCATGTAAACAACCATTACGATGCCAAAGCTCTCCATCAGCTCTATCTTCATATTTGCGACGGATACATTTCGATAACCCACCAGCCACAGATAACCGCCCCCGAAATAACTTACGGCAAAGCATATCAGATCCGCCAGCAGTAAAATGATACTCTGAATTTTTTCTCTTGTCTGGTACATGTCAAGTCCTTTCCTGTTCCTTTTCCCCGGTTTCATGCCCAGGTGTCACTGTTTCTTCCTGTCATTTATTCTGGTAATCATATTCCGCACTGCGTTTTCCCAACGAAAAAATCAGTTTCCATTCCGTTTCGCGCGGAACAATAAACACACAGTCAAATCCCAGGTTCAGGTTCACATCGCACGTCCGGCGCAGTTTTAATGCATCGGCGACATCCGCTCTCGGATATCTTTTCAATTCCGCTGTGACCACAGTGCCGTCCGGCATCACTGCTTTTATATCAACTGGAAGTACCTTTCCATTCCATGTCTTTGCAAGTGCCCATCCACAACAGACCACACTGCCATCCTGATATTCCTGTCTGTCAATGTGATACAGAATCTTCCGCACTCTAAAAGGTACATTCTGCATTTCTTCTATCTGTACATTCCCTGCATCCTGCCTTAGCAGCTGCTCTAAGGGAACGATCTTTGTTCCCATCACACGCTGCATATTGCGCACCGGAACGCTGCCCTTTCCCAGATATGCCTGAAAATTCTCCTCCATCCTGCCAAACTGTTCTTTTAATTCCTTACTGATTCCGTAAGCTGCTAACAGCTCATCCAGCGGAGTGCCTTTTCCTCCCATGATCTGGTAATATGCAAAATAAAGTGCACGGTATAATACAAATAACTTTGGTACCGGAAAGAAAAACGTCCACTCATAATCAATGACTGTCCATTCTGCTTCCTCTATTTTCATCTCACTGCCTGCAGGAATCAAAATATTGGCAAATATCATATCGATATCGCATATATCCACCGCTTCAGTTTCCTCTGTAAAATGAACCTCTCCAAACACTTTTCGGAAATCTTCGGTTGGCGTAAACAGGTGTTTTCCACCATATTCCATGATACGTTTTGCATAATCATCAAGGATACGCTTCACCAGTTCCGTCTGATTTCTTTCAATCGCCCGCTCCATCACATCCTGCAGTGTGACACCGGGATCAAAACCGGATACCGCCGCATCATTTTTTGTATGGCAGGCGCAGAATCTGATTTTCCCATTACTGTCCGCATAGCACGATGACAATTTTTCGTATGACTTCTCCATATGACAGATATGCTCTCTTCCTTCCGGATAAAGTGCATATTTTCTGACACTTTTTTCTCCATCCGCTTTCTTGCAGATATCCGTGCGGATGGCAAACTGCCTTGCCCTCTCATTGGAATATTTTGAATAAATCACACGCTGTTCTCCGGTCCTATTTCCTGCCTCGATCAAAAAGGAATTGGCAAGTTCTCCAAATAACCCTTCTGCCAGAACCGTATCAAAAACTTTTTTCTCATCAAAAAGCTGTAATCTGTCCCTGTCAAAATTTCTCCGGTTGTCGGAAAGTTCTCCCCTTCCCGGAAGATATTCATCCGAATAGATACAGGATGGGAACTTGTGATCCGGATATGGATAATAGCTGTAAATTCCCGAAAATCCTGCTTCTTTTAAGATCTGTTCATACTCTTTTCTGGTATAGACCCTCGCCTCACCGTGCCTGTCATCCTCTGTGAATCGTTCCGGATCCTTATCATAATTTTCCAGTCCGGCAAAATATCCCCCGCGGTATTCCTCCTGACACCCCGCAAAATATTTCAGTCCCAGACGGTTGGCATCCGCCACATAGAGTTTCCCGTTGTCAGATAAGTGTTCTCTCATACAGGAAAGCTCATTTTGAAATTTTGAAAATTCGCCTGCAATCAATATCATGTCATAGGCCTGATCCTGATACAGTACATTTGTTTCCGGTTTTGTATCCGAAGCCGGAACAACCAGAACCGTCAGCTTGCCGGCATTTTCATAACGCACCCGTAAAATGTCAGCTTCCTCTTCACTCTCCACCACTGCCGTCACATGTAACGCCATAGAAAGCAGTTTTCCTGTCAGTGCACCGCATCCTGCATTCCGCTCTAAAACATGCATCTGCTTTGTCACCGGCAGAAATGCGATCAGGTTCTCCCTGATATCCGACAGATGAAAAAGGTACGGATAGGATGCCTGTTCCATGATGATCTGCGGATAGGCTTTTTCATTATTCTGTTGTATGATCTCTTTCAGCCCCTCCGGCACGTTCACATGTCCCATTGCTTCCTCACTTTTACGTTCTTCTATTCGTCACATTTTTCAATCGTAACTTCTGAATTCATATCATAAAAACCGACGGTATTTTTGTCGGATACCACCGTCACACCGACCACATCATATAATCTGTGGTACGCGCGGAACTCTCCGCCGACATAACCGGTGCAGCTGATGGATAACAGATATTCACCGCCCTGCATATCCATGTTCTGGCGGAATGTCGCAACATAGGTATCACCTGTCTTTGCCATCCCGATGCCCACTTTTTCAAACATCGTGTTTGTTCCGGTAACAGCAGTTCCCTGTACGGTTTTAAATGTATAAGTAAAAATCGGATCCTGTATATCAGAGAGGAATTTCACCTTGGATTTGATGGTAAAAGAAGTCCCCTTCTGGATACAGTTCGTATAATTGCCATATTCATCGATCAGCGCAAAGTCAATGATCTCCGCCTCACCGGTTCCATATTCATTGACATCCGGGTTGAGCTGGTAATTTGATTTCCAGAGCTTCTTTCCATCGGACGCATCATTTTCTAAAATCTTACCACCAGTGATCTTGTCTGAATTCTTAAGCAGAACCTTTTTGTAAAGGTTGATCATATCCTTGGCATTTCCCTCTGCCAGTTTATCTCCCTTATTGAGTAAGATGACACGGTCACAATATTTTGCCACACTGCTGATATCGTGGCTGACGAACAGGATGGTCTTTCCCTGCGCCTTGAAATCCTCAAACTTTTTATAACATTTTGCCTGAAAAAATACATCTCCGACCGATAATGCCTCATCCACGATCAGGATCTCCGGATCAATATTGATCGCCACTGCAAATGCAAGCCGGACAAACATACCACTTGAATAGGTCTTACACGGCTGATGCACAAATTCGCCAATGTCTGCAAACTTTAAGATATCATCTAACCTTGCATCCATCTCTTCGCGGGAAAAACCCATCATCATACCGTTTAGATAGACATTCTCAATTCCGGTGTATTCCATATTAAATCCGGCTCCAAGCTCTAACAGTGCTGAGATTCTTCCATCGATCTCCACCTCACCGCTTGTCGGACTCAGAACACCTGTAATTATTTTTAAAATGGTAGATTTTCCGGAACCATTCGTTCCGATGATGCCGATCGTCTCACCTTTTTTTACTTCAAACGACACATGCTTTAATGCATGATGTTCTTTGAAATGGTTCTTTCTGACCAGTCCAAGTGCATCCTTTAACCGGTCAGAAGGTTTATCATAAAGTTTGTAGACCTTGCAGACATCCTCTACCCTGATTGCTAAATTATCCATACTATCCTCATTCCACAGTTTTCATTCTTGCGATGCTCTTACAGCACATCTGCGAAATGTACACGCAGACGCTTAAACATGGTCGTTCCTGCCCAGAGAATAAACAGCGTGATTCCCCAGAACCACAATGTCAGTCCCGGATATTCCCAGAATGCCGTTTTATTGATCAGTGCATCCCTGTATCCCGAAACAATATAATACATCGGATTTAGCTTAAGCAGGAGCACAGCCCATTTAGGAATGCCCTGCATGCTCTCAAAATTCCACATGATCGGTGTTACCCACATTCCGATCTGTAAAAGAATGGAAACAACCTCTTTCATATCACGGAAAAATACCGTCACGGCGCTTGTCGCATAAATCAGTCCTGCTGTAAGGATCACCATGCAAAACGAATAATAAACAATCTGAAGCACATAAAGATCGGGATAAAATCCCATAACTGCAAAAACAACCAGCATAAACACAACAAAAAATGCATGTGTAAATAGTGCAGAGATCAATTTTACTACCGGAAGTGCATCGATCTGGAATACAACTTTTTTAACGAGATAACTGTATTCATCCAGGACACCGGTTCCTCCATTTAAAGCCTCCTGAAAATAAAACCATGGCACAAGGCCACCCATCAGCCAGAGTACAAATGGCACCTCAATCCCTGTTCTTAAATCATTGACTTTCTGATGTAGTCCAAACTCAAAGACAAACCAGTATAAAAGCACTGTGATCACCGGCTGTATGAAAGCCCATACCACACCGAAATAAGAGCCTGCAAACTTCTTTTTAAAATCATTTTTTGCAAGATTAACGATCAGTTTCCGGCTGGCAATCAGACGTTTGGGCAGGCAGACATTTTTCTTCTTTTCTGTCATATGAGTGCTCCTATCTTACAATTCCCCGTTCCTTACAATATGCATCGAATCCACCGTGCACTTTATCCTTATCGGAAAGGATCAGATCCGCCCTCGTCATTCCTTCCGGCATTGGCCATTCAACACCGATTGCCGGATCATTCCAGAGAATACCGCCCTCGTCATTTGGATGGTAGAAATCAGTAACCTTATAGCAGAACTCTGCATAATCAGACAGCACGATAAAGCCATGTGCAAAATTCTTTGGTACAAAAAACTGCTTTTTATTTTCCGCAGTCAGAACGATGCCAAACCATTTTCCGAATGTCTCAGAACCTTCTCTTAAATCCACTGCAACGTCAAATACCTCTCCGCTTACCACACGCACCAGCTTGTCCTGCGGGTGGTTGATCTGGAAATGTAATCCTCTTAACACACCTTTTTTCGATGCAGACTGGTTATCCTGTACAAACTGGCAGTCGATTCCTGCCTCTTTAAAATCGTTGTAATTGTATGTCTCCATGAAATATCCTCTGGCATCCCCGAAGACTGCCGGCTCAATTACTTTGAGTCCCTCGATTCCATTACAGTCATGTGTTACCTTTATTTTTCCCATAATTATTGATCCTCACTATCTGTTTTTTAAAGTCCCTCGGCAACCTCTACCAGATATTTGCCATAATCTGTTTTAAGGAGCGGTTCTGCAAGTTTTAACAGCTGCTCTTTATCGATAAATCCACGTTTGTATGCGATCTCCTCGATACAGGACACATAAAGTCCCTGACGTTTCTGGATCGCAGACACAAAATCTGCAGCGGCAAGCAGCATGTCGTGGTTTCCGGTATCTAACCATGCGAATCCCCTGCCAAGCGTCTCAACGCTTAAATCACCACGCTCTAAATATGCATTATTTACGGAAGTAATCTCAATTTCACCTCTTGCAGACGGCTTTACATTTTTTGCGATCTCTACAACATCATTGTCATAAAAATAAAGTCCTGGCACAGCATAATTTGACTTTGGATGCTCAGGTTTTTCCTCGATAGAAAGAGCTTTTCCGTTCTCATCAAACTCTACCACGCCGTATTCTCTCGGATCTCTGACATAGTAGCCAAAAATCGTAGCACCCTTTTCATTCTGTGTTCGTTCAGCTGCACTGCGCAGAACATTGGAAAAACTTTGTCCGTAGAAAATATTATCTCCAAGAACCAATGCAACCGCATCGTTTCCAATAAACTTTTCACCGATGATAAATGCATCTGCCAGGCCCCTTGGCTGTTCCTGCACGGCATAAGAAAAACTCATGCCAAGCTGGCTTCCGTCTCCAAATAACTCTTCAAACACCGGCAGATCTCTCGGTGTGGAAATGATCAGAACCTCTCTTATGCCGGCAAGCATCAGTGTAGATAACGGATAATAGATCATCGGCTTATCATACACCGGCATAATCTGTTTTGAAATTGCCTTTGTCAGCGGATATAATCTTGTTCCGGAACCACCTGCTAAAATAATACCTTTCATATAATCCTCCTTGTTTTGCGGAGCAAAATGCAATTTTATCATGTAAAATTTGCCCTCTGGTGAGCAGAGGATTTTCCTCCTTGTTTTCACGTCCATTATAAAACGCAAACAAGCAGTATCGCCCCATCTGGCGGTACTGCTGCCTGCATCTTCTTACCTGTTCTGATACATATCCTCATAATACTTCTGATAATCACCGCTGGTAACGTTTTTCATCCAGTCCTCATGTTCAAAATACCATGCGATCGTCTTTTTGATGCCTTCTTTGAACATTGTCTCCGGCTCCCAGCCGATCTCTGCCTTGATCTTATCCGGTGCGATCGCATAACGTCTGTCATGACCTTTGCGGTCCTTCACATAAGTGATCAGATCCTTGCTCACAAGTGCACGTCTCGGATCATCTGCCGGAAGCATCTCAAGCAGTGTATCTATAATGATATTGATAATTTCAATATTCTGTTTTTCATTGTGTCCGCCGACGTTGTAAGTCTCGCCGAGGCGTCCGTTTTCCTGTACCATATCGATTGCTTTCGCATGGTCATCCACATACAGCCAGTCGCGGACATTTTTTCCGTCTCCATATACCGGAAGTTTCTTTCCATGCAATGCATTGTTGATGATAAGCGGAATCAGTTTTTCCGGGAACTGGTATGGTCCATAATTGTTAGAACAGTTGGTAATGTTTGCCGGAAAATGGTAAGTGTCAATATAAGCCTTTACCAGCATATCCGAAGATGCTTTGCTCGCAGAATACGGACTGTGCGGTGCATACGGTGTTGTCTCATAAAAATATGTTCCATCATCCTCTAAGGAACCATATACCTCATCCGTCGATACATGAAGGAATTTCTTCCCTTCTTTGAAACTGCCATCCGGCAGCTCCCATGCCGCTTTTGCACAGTTTAACATAACTGCTGTTCCAAGCACGTTCGTTTTTACAAATACTTCCGGATTTTTGATACTGCGGTCTACATGACTCTCTGCTGCAAAATGTACCACGCGGTCGATCTCATTTTCTGCAAAAATCTTTGCAATTGCCTCTTTATCCGTGATATCTGCACGCACAAATGTATAATTTTCACGATTTTCAATGTCTTTTAAATTTTCCAGATTGCCCGCATAAGTAAGCACATCCACATTGATAATTCTGATCTCGTTATCATATTTGCGAAACATGTAATGAATATAGTTAGATCCAATAAATCCGGCTCCTCCGGTTACTAAATATGTTCTCATAGTTTTCTCCATTCTATGGTCTGCAAAATCTTTCATCATTTTACCATACTTTTATTGTCTGTACAAGTTTTACCACCAGTCCACTGCCGGGCGTTCCGTAATTTCAGACAGCTTGACGACCACCAGATCTTTTTCTTCCACGATTGAACCCTCAGCCGGAAAGACTGTCATATCTTCCGACAGTGCTGCCGCCTTATATTCCATCTCTTCGGAATAACCATCGTCCAGATGGACTCCATTATGTGCTTCTAAAAATCCTGCGATCCGGTGCGTTGCCCCCGCCGGATGTTCTCTGGTATAATCCCATTCAAAAAATGACCACCCGTACATTTCCGTACGGCGGTTCAAGCTGTTTAACTGTGGCTGCCGGTATCCGATAAATACCACTTTTTTATCCACCGGATCTCCTTCTGCATCCACCCCGGGGATCTCACTCTTCAAAGCATCCGTGATCTGATCCGCCAGCAGCGCATCCTGTTCATAACGCACCTGATCCGCGCTGTGCATTCTGATGTTATAGCAGACCTGACCGCCTGTAACTGCGATTACAAGCAATATCACCACATTGCCCATTACCTGCAGCCATCGGCACATTTTCCTGTCCCGCTCCTGTTTTTCCGGTCGTACATCGGAAATCTGCTGCTCTTTTAATATCATCACACCAAACATCGCAAGAAATGCAGCCACAACCGGAAGTGCAAACTGTGTCCTTGTCACCAGCATCGCACCTGCATAGATTGTCATTAAAAAAGGTGTAATGAGCATAAAAATCATTCCTGCTGCAAAAATCCAAAAACCGGCACGTCCACTTTCTGTTCTTCTCGTCCATGCGATCCATATCACATAAAATGCGAGCAGTACACCGATCACATAGAAAGAGAAATTCCGCGGTCCGACGGTAAGAAGCTGATTTTTCACAACACGAAGAACATTCTTGACACATTCAGCAGCCGGTTCACTTCCCCAGTTGCTCTGCCCTTCCATATAATCACCGGCTGCCATGAACCATGTACCCGCAATCCCCCTGTATATCAGATAGGAAATACCGAAATGGGCCGCAAGAAAAATAATGCGAATTCCCCATTTTTCTCTTTTTCCATTCACCTGCCAGAAGAACAATAAGAAAAACATGGCACAGACTGCAATATAATAAACTGCCAGTGCCTGGTAAGTACCAAGTGCCAGCACAATAAACACTGTGGACAAAAACAGCTTACACAGATCTTTTCCGCTTCTGTTTTCCTTATATTTCTCGCAAAAACAAAGATCACACATAAAAAATCCGGTGACTGCCATCAAAAGCATTGCAAATGCGACTTCCGCCTGCTGCAGTGAAAAATAAAACTGAAAACTCCAGATATTGGATGTCATATAAAGCAGCGTAAATATCCAGTACGGTTTTCCATCCTTTTTTCCTGAAAAATAATAGCATCCATACGTCAGTACATTGCCTCCCAGGATAAAAAACAAAAGCATCAGAATACCACTCTTTATCGTTCGGTGTACACCAAGACCAAGCATCCGTTTTAACAGAACCAATCCAAATCTTCCAATCGTAAGCCACCCTAACGTAGACCCGGGATGATTGATCAGTTCCTCTGTATCGATTCTGATATTCGAGTTAAATGCCTGATACCCAAAACAGACTAGCGCAGCAAATACCGACATCAGAATCAGCCGGTAATGTTTTTTGATATATTCTGTCATCGTTTTATTCCAGTGTTTTCATATACTCATCAAGTGCATCCTGCCATTCAGCCATTTTGTAACCGTCTGTCAGTTTCATCATATAGTTCTCAAGAATCGAATATGCCGGTCTGTTTGCAGAAGCCGGATTCATCTTCGCATACTGCTCACTTGTGACATGGTTGACTTTTGTTGTCTTTCCTGCACGTTTAAAAATTGCTTCCGCAAAAGCTGCCCAGTTGGTATCGCCCTCACAGGTTGCATGAAATGTACCATAATTTTCTGTCGGTTCAAAATGATGAATGGCTCTTGCCAGTTCCACTGCGCTTGTCGGGGATCCCTGCTGGTCACATACAACACTGACTTCATCGTGTGACTCCGCAAGGCGAAGCATCGTCTTTACAAAGTTTTTTCCATCTCCATAAAGCCATGCGGTACGGAAAATAAAATATCTGTCTGCAAATTCACGGACAAACTTTTCTCCCTCCGCCTTCGTCTTTCCATAGGCACTGACCGGATGGATCTCATCAAATTCCGTATATGGCTTTGTTCCGTTTCCCTCAAATACATAATCAGTGGAAACGTGGATCATTTTTGCTCCGACTTCTCTTGCTGCAATACTTAAATTTCTCGGTCCGATCGCATTGATCCGGTATGCGGCATCCCACTGCTGTTCGCACGCATCCACATTGGTGTGCGCTGCACAGTTGATAATGACATCCGGTCTCTCCGCACGAACCAGCGCAAGGACAGCATTCACATCGGTAATATCGAGCGCCACAATGCCTTCACCTTCCGCAACATCTGTATTGATAAAGGAAACATCCTCACCTTTATATTCCTGTCGGATGGCGCGCCCTAACTGTCCGTTGCACCCTGTCACTAAGATCTTTTTCATCATTTATTCTCCTAATCCATTTTCAATTGCCGTAACAATCGACGTAAGTGCTTCTTTTTCATCTTCTCCTTCGCAGACAAGCTCTATCTCATCCCCGGATTTGATGCATGCACCAAGTACACTCAACACGCTTTTTGCATTTGCTGTATTTTCTCTGTAACGAAATGTCACATGTGATTTAAACTGCATGGCCTCCTTGCATAAAATTCCAGCCGGTCTCAAATGAAGTCCCGTCGGATTTTTAATCGTTACTTTCTGGCTTACCATAGTAAATCCCTCCAAACTGTTTATTGTATATACGATATTTAAAGCATGATCTTTGTAATCAGTTCCGCTAACTTTTTAGCTTCCTCATCGATCACCTTCTGATCTTTTCCTTCAATCATGACACGGACAAGCGGCTCTGTACCGGATGGACGGATCAAAACTCTTCCCTCTCCGTTAAACTTCTGCTCTAATTTTGCAACTGCATCCGCAATCTCCTGATAATCCATAAAGTTGTCTTTTTTATGGTTTGGCACTTTTGCATTTACAAGTGCCTGCGGTAATACTTCCATAACAGATGCAAGCTCTGATAAAGTTTTTTTCGTTTTCACCATAACCTCAAGCAGATGAAGTGCAGAAAGCAGACCATCACCTGTGGTGTTGTCATCCAGGAAAATAACGTGTCCTGACTGCTCGCCTCCGATATTATAGCCATGTTCTCTCATATTTTCAAGAACATATCTGTCGCCAACTTTTGTCTTTTCCACATGGATGCCTTCGCGTTCTCCCATCAGTGAAAATCCAAGGTTTGTCATAACAGTAACAACGATCGTATTCTTTTTTAAGGTACCTTTCTGTTTCATATAAGTACCACAGATTGCCATGATCTGGTCTCCATCGACCAGTTCTCCTTTTTCATCCACAGCAAGCATACGGTCTGCATCCCCGTCAAATGCAATACCAATGGCAGCATTTTCATAAACTACTCTGGCTTTTAATTCATCCATATGCGTCGAACCACAGTTTGCATTGATATTCGTTCCATCCGGTTCGGTATGGATTGCCACCAGATCAGCCCCCAGATCTTTCAATGCCCTCACTGACGTATAATGAGCGGCTCCCTCTGCACAGTCAACCACGATCTTCATGCCTGTCAGATCAACCGGAACACATTTTTTCATAAATTCTACATATTCGTCTCTTAAATCGAAACGATAATCAATTTTACCGACTCCGGAACCGATCGGCAGGTTGACATCCTTCATATTATTACGGATCAGTGCCTCGATCTCGTCTTCAAGCTCATCAGAAAGCTTATATCCCTCGCCGTTAAAAAATTTAATTCCGTTAAATTCCATCGGGTTATGGGATGCGGAAATGACAACCCCGGCATCTACCTTATGTTTTCTCGTCAGATACGCAATTGCAGGTGTCGGCATTACTCCGACAAAAATCGCATTTGCACCGACAGAACAGATTCCTGCCATCAGTGCACTTGCAAGCATTCCTCCTGAAATTCTCGTATCACAGCCAACGATAATCGTTGCCTGATGTTCCTGCTCTTTCGTAAGCACATAAGCTCCCGCCTGTCCAAGTTTTGTCGCAAGCTCGATCGTAAGTTCTGATCCAGCCACTCCGCGGACACCATCTGTACCAAACATTCTTGCCATTGTATTTCCTCCAAATTATTAATTTCTTTTATTCTGTTTTAGAAGCACTCTTTTTGCTGCTTTCCGTTGATTTTATTTCCGTATCTTCCGCAGTCATTTTAACCGGGATCCGCACGGTTTTTACCTGATAAAGTTCATTATCCACATCAATATCTGCAGCGATATTATGTTCACCATTTCCATATCCCTGCAGATTAACAGTACCTGTAATGTCATCTGCTGACAGCTTCTTAATATCGCTTTCCGCTCCGGTGACCTCAACCTGAATCGTATCTTCCGTAATCTTCGCCTTTGTCGCATCCGGAATATTTTCAAGCGTAAACGCAGATGCATCCACCTCGAAGGTTTTTGTTGTGATCGGCTCTACTTTTACTTTGACCTCCACTTTTGCGTCTGCTGCAAGTACCAGCGAAGTTCCATCCGGAAGATAAGATGTAATATCTACAGTCGTCTCAACATCTTCCGTTGCACCGCTCATATCTAACACATCATCCGGTATTGTGATCTTAGCCACCTTATTAAGCACATCCGTTTCTCCCTTGATCCGGACTTTTTTCGGACTGTAGGTAATTTCTTTTAATGTATAGCCGGATGCCACAGTTCCTTTTGTCTGGAAGTAAAGATCCACATCTTTTGTATTTAATATCTGCGCCGTGATCGTAACGGTATTAATATTCATTTTTAACTTTGAAGCATCGATCTCATTACCATCCGCATCATATAAAACCGGCACTACTGTATCGGTCACATCCGATGACATTCCGTCAACATTGATCGTTGCGACTACCGTGCTGATCTGACTCGTAACAGAAGACGGTCCCGAAATTTTCAAAAGATTCGATGTCACGATGGAAACATCTCCAAGTGCACAGCCATCCATGACCGTACCTTCCGTGCTTGCAGTGATCTTTTTCTGTACATTTCCAAGATCTTCCACTGTCACATCCAGATACTGCTGTTTGGATGAAATGGTAACTGTATTGCTGTTATATTTACTGCATGTGATCGTAATCGGGACACGGCATACGCCATCACCTTCCACATATTCAATCTTTTCCATATCCGCAACTGCAGTAAAATCCGTGTTGGATAATTTTTCCAGAATACTTCGTTTTGCCGATGCCGTAAACGTAACTGTATTTTTCCCGCCAAGTGTCTCGGAATACTTTCCATTTGAGGTAAGATAATCCATATTATCCTGTGTTACACTGATCGTATACTGTGCCGGTTTGACCGGATCATCAATATTGACCACTACGATCCACAGAGCGATCGCAAATAACACAGCCAGTACCTTGAGGCCAAGATTATTCGTTAGTTTTTTTGCCAGATTCTTTAACATCCTTAAGCCTCCTTCTCCATAATTCAATTTTTGAAACTTTCTTCTCGCGATGCTGTATAAATGAAAGTTTGTTCTTTAAAAACTCAGCGTCCACATTGCGGTACAATTCCCCACCCATGGCGATGGAAACTTTTCCCGTTTCCTCAGATACAACAATGGTAAGTGAATCACTGACTTCACTGATTCCGACCGCCGCACGATGTCTTGTACCAAGATCTTTGCTGATACTTAAAGAATCCGTCAGTGGCAGATAGCAGGTGGCAGACACCACTCTGTCCCCGCGGACAATCACGGCTCCGTCATGAAGCGGTGTGTTTTTTTCAAAAATATTGATCAAAAGCTGGCTTGTCAGTATTCCATCTACTGCAATACCGGTTCTTTCATACTCCGAAAGAACAATTTCATCCTCAATGACGATAAGTGCACCTGTTTTGACTTTTCCCATCTCATAACATGCCTTTACCAGTTCATTGATCGTTTTATCCGTAAACTTTGCGATTTCTCCCTTTGAAAAATCAAACGTAAAAAAAGAAGTAAGGAAATTCTTCTGTCCAAGATTTTCCAGTGCTTTCCGGATTTCCGGCTGGAATATAATAACTATGGCAGTAATTGCGACGCTCAATGTGTTCTTCGCAATCCAGATGATCGTATTCATCTGAAATACAGCTGCAACCAGAACAAAAAGCAATATTACCATAATACCTTTTAACAGTACCCATGCCCTTGTGTTCTTAATCCACACAAGCATATAATAAAACAGAAATGTTATGATGAGAATTTCCACAACATCTGTCATTGTAATCTTTGGTAAATTCAAATAAATAGACGCTTTTTCCCAAAACGCGCCCATGGTTGCCATCGCATTCTGCACCTGCTTCACTTTCCTTTCCGCTATCTGTATTTAAAGTAACTAATCCAGCAGATCTTCGTCAATCTCCATTTCTTCTGCGAAACGTTTTTTCGTCATACGATCCTGTTCTTCTTTTCCACTGAATCTGGTCACTTTTTTATCTGTCCCTGCAACGATTGCTTTCGGTACGGCTTTTACATAATAATAATACTCATCATCTTCAAACTGGAGTCTTTCTGTCCTTGAATAATCCAGATTGAAAAACAGGAACTGAATCACAAATGCAATCACGCAGGAAATAATGCTTCCCACCAGAATTGTGATGGTCTTTCCACTGATTCCAAGTACCATATCCCCTGCGATCATACCAACTGCCTCGAATAAAATACCAAATATAATTGCGACCGCCCATGCATGCTCAATGGACATTTTTCGTATGATATAAACGATGACCAGTGTTACCACCATGATCGCAAGCACCAGATACATTTCCCTGTTGCCCAAAAGCTGGTTCAACGCAACAACAATCTTTGATGTTGCCGCATCTTTCTCATCCACTCCGCCAAGTGTTGTTTCATTCTGCTTTACACCGTTTAAGAAGAAATAAAGAACGATACCGCAGACCAGAGAAAACATGGAATATAATTCCCGTAAAAGTCCCATGCCGACCGGCATCACAAACGGAATGTTCAGTCCAAAACAAATCGGTGTCAAAAGCACTCCATACTCGTTTTTTGGAGAAAACCGAAAATACAGGATATACATCAGAATAAACAGGATCAGGGCCACAATACATACTTCTAAGGAAAGTGCATACATATCCAAAAGGATCAGCACAGAGCCAATAAAAACGGCTCCCCCGACTGGAAGAATCGAACAGATCAGGGCAAGGATCAGGGCAATTGGTGTACTGCTGATTTTTTCCATATAACCAATGTTGTGATTTATCAGCAAAAATGCTGTGAGTGCAACAGTAAACTTTATCACCGGCGTAATGTATATATCATATTTTCCATAAAAACGTGTTAATTTCTCTTTTAATTCCAATAAGGTTGTCATACTAATCTCCATTTCCACATGTGAAAAATCTCATTTTCCGCATTGCTTCCGTTGTCAGTCCCAGTCTTTGTTTCCGTTCCCTTTCAACCGTTCTTCCCGCAGATACATCGCACTGATCTTTTTTAGACCCGCATAGTATTTTTTTACCTTTTTTCTGCCATAAGTGTACTTCATATTAAAAATAATATATGTGGCAAGAAGATAAATTACCATAAAAATTCCATAGAGCAGTCCCAGTGTAGTAGCAGCCTTTACAAAATCCATTTTGTTGATCTGTTCCATCAAAGCATCCATAGAATAGAGTACCCAAAGCCCTAACATCATAAAAAATGCGATCGTGCCGACCACGAAACTTTTCAGAAGCTGTAATGCCACATAATCCTTTCGCGCATACTGGATCATCGGTTTGCAGCGTTTTCCATCGTTTGCATCAAATTTTGCTATTTTTATCATGCTGTGCAGTCGTTGTTCATTGACCATGCTGCGTTTCCTTTCTCTTAGCAAACTGCATTTTTGCTCGCAGTTACGCATTCTTATTTTTCATTATATCACAGTGCCCTTCTTTTTCAAAGGAAAAAAAGAATCCTGTTCCACAGGATTCACCGCCTGCGGCGGGTCGCCCCCGCGACATAATTCATCTCTGACGCAGTGCGATCCCACCCGGAGGGCTTTTTTATTCATAGGATGTAATTCCTTATGAATAAAAAAGCAGGACCACCTGTCAGGCCCTGCTCTTCTCTTATAAGAAACGCATCTTGTTTCCGTCGCGTTCTTTTTTCTGTGGTTCTAAAGGCTTTGGTTTTTCAATCGAGTTTGCGAATGAATTTGCCATTGCCGCTTTACACTTTTCGCAAAAGCGCCCCGTCCGGATCGGTCTGCCGCAATGCTCGCAGGTAACACCGTCAAGTGAAGCTTCTGAAAGTGAAAGTCTCTCTTCACGGATCCACTGCTTGATCTGTTTTACTGACACATCATTGTCCTCGGATACCTGATTAACAGATGCATTCGGGTTCTCGTCCAGATATTGTTTTACTTCCTGAAACTTTTGTTCAAGTTTTTTTCTGCATCCATCACACAATGGTGCACCACCCATATAATTAAATAAACGTCCACAGTCCTTGCAATTCTTCACTTCCATATTGGCATGACCTCCTGTCATTCTGTCAATACCCTTCTCCGATACTGATACAGATATAATATATGTTTTCCACTCCTGACGCTTTCAGGACTTTTGATACTTCATCCATCGTACTCCCTGTCGTATAGATATCATCCACAAGCACGACTCTCTTATATTCTACTATATCTGCTGTCAATTGGAAAGCATTTTTTAAATTTCTGTGTCGTTGTGATTCATTTAACTCTTTTTGAGGAATTGTATTTCTCACTCTTCTGACCAGGTGCTCATCCACTAAAATCCCTGCTTTTCTTCCAAGTTCCCGCGCAAATACTTCGGCCTGATTGTATCCGCGCAGTCGCTTCTTCCGGGAATACATTGGAATGGGAATCAGCACTTCTGCTTTTATTTTGTTCAGCCACACTCCATATTTTTCCACTGCTGCATTCGCATAAAACTCTGCATATTCTCTTTTATTTCCATATTTAAAGCGGTACATTGAATTTCTTATACCACCCTCATAAACAAACACTGCCTTTCCCTGTGTGTATACATGATGCTTTTTTCCACAGTCGGTGCAAAATTCCTTTCTCTCATCCACAAGCGGTTTCCCGCATTTTTTACATGCCGGTTCTCCTGCCACATGCACCTTGTCTTTACATAGCGGACAAATACCCTTTCCTGTCACTTCAATTTCATCACAGACTGCACATCTTCGTGGATAAAGGATTTCAAGCATCTGAAATAACATTTTTCTTCCATATAGGAAAATGTCATTTTTTCTGATTTTCATAAGATCCTTTCCGGATCTCTCCCTGCAAAGAATATCATTTTTGCCAAATACATACCATAAAGTTTTTCTTAATTTTTTCTTACTATAATGTTGACGAATCCCATTTAGGTCTTTATAATTTATTTATTAAAAGCGATAGCACTTTAAAGTCCTAAAGGGCAGCAATGTGAAAAATAAAATTTTTCACACACAAGATGTGTGCCCCGGCACAAACTTATGATGCCCTGAAAAACGGGCAGGAATGGAGAATTCTATGAAAAACTACAAAAAAATCTTATCTGTCGTAATGACAGCAGCCATGGCTGCATCACTTGCAGCATGTGGAAACAGTACAGCAAACACCAGCAGTACCACGGATGCAGCAGCTTCCGATTCAGCACAGACTTCGGATGCAGCGGCCACTGAAAGTGGTGCAGGCACCTCTTCCGATGGCAAAAAATATACGATCGGTATCTGCCAGCAGTTAGAGCATCCTGCTCTTGATCAGGCAACCCAGGGATTTGAAGATGCACTGACTGAATTACTTGGTTCTGGCAATGTTACCTTTGATCTTCAGAATGCCCAGGGCGAGCAGGCAAACTGCGCAACCATCAGCAACGGTTTCGTCGCTAACAATTATGACCTGATCTTAGCAAATGCAACGACTGCTCTGCAGTGTGCAGCTGCAGCAACCAGCACGATCCCGGTGATCGGTACTTCCGTTACCGACTATGCAACAGCACTTGACATTGACAACTGGACCGGCTCTACCGGTACAAACGTATCCGGAACTGCAGATCTTGCTCCGATTGACCAGCAGGAAGACATGCTTGTCGAATTATTCCCAGATGCAAAAAATGTCGGCATTCTCTACTGCTCCGCAGAACCAAACTCTGCATACCAGGCAACCGAATTTGAAAAAGCTCTCGATGAAGACAGTATTTCCTATAAAGAATATACCGTATCAGATTCCAACGACATCGCTTCTGTTGTACAGAGTGCCGTCAGTGAATGTGATGTCCTCTATATTCCGACTGACAATACCATGGCAGGCAATACTGAATCCATCAACAATATTGCTCTTCCGGCAGGTGTTCCGATCATCGCCGGTGAGGAAGGTATCTGTTCCGGCTGTGGTGTAGCCACACTTTCCATCAGCTACTATGATATCGGTTATACAGCAGGCAAAATGGCATACGACGTTTTAGTAAACGGTGCTGACATCTCGACCATGGATGTACAGTATGCAGAGAATGTTACCAAAGAATACAATGCTGATATCTGTTCACAGCTTGGCATCACAGTTCCTGATGACTATACTGCCATCGCTGCCGAATAAAAATATTTTTGATAAGGGGTTTTTCTATGACAATACTTATGTCCTTAGACCCGATGGCTCTCTTCCGCTCCATGCCCGGCGCCTTTGCGCAGGGGCTGGTCTGGGGGCTGATGGCACTGGGTGTATATATTACATACAGACTTTTAGATTTTGCTGATCTTACCGTTGACGGTTCTCTTGCAACCGGCGGTGCAGTTGCCGTTATGCTGATCCGTTCCGGCATGCATCCATGGGCAGCACTTATTTTTGCATTTTTAGCAGGTATGGCAGCCGGTTTTATCACCGGAATTCTGCATACTGCACTTGGAATTCCCGGAATCCTTGCAAGTATCCTGACACAGATTTCACTCTATTCCATCAACTTAAATATTATGGGAAGTTCGAATCAGGCTGTCAGTGTTGACAAGTATCCGTTAGTTGTTTCCCTGCGTTACATCTCGGATTCTTCCGCTACCAAAGTCCGGCTGTTTGTGACATGTGTTCTTTTCTGCGTGGCGGTCGTTGCCCTTTTATACTGGTATTTCGGAACCGAGCAGGGACATGCCATCCGCGCAACCGGATGTAACCGGCAGATGGCCCGCGCACAGGGTATCAACACTGATTTCCACACGGTCGTTGCGCTGATGATCTCAAACGGTCTTGTCGGTCTTTCCGGAGGACTCTACGCACAGTATCAGGGTGCCGCAGATGTCAACATGGGACGTGGTGCCATCGTCATCGGTCTTGCCGCTGTCATCATCGGTGAGGTACTTTTCGGGAAATTATGTGCCGGAAAACATTTTGCTTTTGCATATACCATGTTTTCCGTGATCGGCGGCGCGATCATCTACTATATTGTAATGAATATCGTATTATGGCTGAAACTGCCGTCTGATGACCTAAAACTGTTTTCTGCCATCGTCGTTGCGATTTTCCTTGCATTCCCGTATCTCAAATCCAAATACGGCAGGAAAGGGGTGTCCGTCAATGGCTGAAATGTTAAAACTCGACAATATCCACAAAACTTTTAATCCCGGAACCATCAACGAAAAAATTGCTTTAAATGGTGTCAATCTGACTTTAAATGAGGGCGATTTTGTTACCGTGATCGGTGGAAACGGTGCCGGAAAATCAACCACGTTAAACGCCATCGCAGGTGTATGGCCAATTGATTCCGGGAAAATTTATATCGGTGGAGACGATGTCACAAAATTATCCGAGCACAAACGTGCCAAATACCTCGGACGTGTATTTCAGGATCCGATGACCGGAACCGCAACCACCATGTCGATCGAAGAAAACATGGCGATTGCAGCAAGACGTGGTGAAAAACGGGGACTTTCGTGGGGAATCACCCATCAGGAACGCGATACCTACCGCGAAATGTTAAAAGCCTTAGATCTTGGACTGGAAGACCGTCTCACCAGTAAAGTCGGTCTGCTCTCCGGCGGACAGCGGCAGGCGATCACACTTTTAATGGCGTCGATCAAAAAACCAAAACTTTTGCTGTTAGACGAACACACTGCAGCACTTGATCCGAAAACTGCCGCAAAAGTGCTTGAGATTTCTGATAAGATCATCGCAGAAAATCATCTGACCGCCATGATGGTCACACACAATATGAAGGATGCCATCGTGCACGGTAACCGCCTGATCATGATGCACGAAGGAAAAGTGATCTTAAATATCTCCGGCGAAGAGAAAAAGAAACTGACCGTCGAAGATCTTCTTCACCAGTTTGAAAAGGTCAGCGGCGAAGAATTCGCCAATGATAAAGCACTGTTATCCTGATATGCAGATCTGCTAAAGCACAACAGGATTTTAAAATTACCAATAACAATAGAATGCACACTCTGCGAACATTCTATTGTCATAAATTAAAAGCTGCCGTACAAGGGAGCCGGCGTTAATGGTTTTCATCACCGGTTACCCTGCATGACAGCTTCTTATTTTTTTTACTTATTTTTCTTTTAAACGGTCGCAGAGTCCGCTGTACCTTTTCTGCTGTGAGGTATTCTGGATCATCTGCTGGAAGGTCACTTCATTGCCGACTAACGTCACACATTTTCTTGCACGCGTGACGGCAGTATACAATAGATTCCGGTTCATTAACATCATCGGACCGCTAAGCAGCGGAATGACGACCGCCGGATACTCGCTTCCCTGTGATTTATGGATCGTGATCGCATAGGCAAGCTCAAGTTCATCCAGAAGTTTATAGGGGTACTCTACCATTCTCCCTTCATCAAACTCTATGATCATCTGCTCTGCGAAATCATTGATCTGTCTTATGATTCCCATATCTCCATTGAAAATTCCAAGGCCTTTATCCACAGTGAGTCCAAATTTTGTACGGATTTCCCACGCGAGCTGGTAGTTATTCTTTGTCTGCATAACTTTATCCCCCTCACGGAACACCGTGCTGCCATATTCTTTCTCCACTTTATCATTGGCAGGCGGATTCATATATCGCTGCAAAATCCCATTCAGGCGCTCTACGCCAAGCAGTCCCTTGCGCATCGGTGTCAGTACCTGGATATCATAAGGCGTCGCATCCACAAACTTCGGCAGTTTCTGCTTAATGAGCTGCAGCACCACATTGATGATCACATCTGCGTCATACCGTTTCAGAAAAAAGAAATCCATGCTCTTATTATCTAATATCACTTCTTCTCCATGATTGATCTTATGCGCATTGACAATAATATCACTGGTGGATGCCTGACGGAAGATTTTGGTCAGCATAACTACATTGCAGGCATGTGATTGGATAATATCACGGAGTACACTTCCCGGTCCGACACTCGGAAGCTGATTGACATCCCCGACAAGAATCAGCCTCGTTCCCACAGAGATTGCTTTGAGCAGAGAATACATCAGTGAGATATCCACCATCGACATCTCATCTACAATGATCACATCCGCTTCGAGTGGATTACTTTCATCCCTTTCAAATCCACCGCTTCCCTCGGCTCCCCCATTCAGCTCTAACATACGGTGAACTGTCCGCGCCTCAAATCCCGTTGTCTCACTCATGCGCTTTGCTGCACGCCCTGTCGGAGCTGCCAAAAAGATTTCCAAGCCCTCCAGTTCAAAATAGCGGATGATCGTATTAATCGTGGTCGTCTTTCCGGTTCCAGGCCCTCCCGTGATCACAAGCAGACCATTCCGCACTGCCTCTTTGACCGCCGTTACCTGATGTTCATCCAACGTCATGCCGCTTTTCTTTTCGATCCCCCGGATTCGCTGTTCAATCTCCGCATCTGACACATCATAACTTACATTGAGCCGTTTTAACATCGTCGCCGTGTTTGCTTCCATATAATAAAATGACGCTGCATAGATCTGTGTCTGATCTTCCATCTGTTTTAAGATGATCTTCCTTTCAATGGCAAGATCCATGTACTGCTTTTCCACCTGTTCTGCCGTAACATTCAATAATTTTGATGCACGCGGTGTCAGCTCTGTCTCCGGCAGATAGGTATGTCCCTCCCCACTTGCCTGAAGCAGTGTATACAGGATTCCGCTTCGCACACGGAAATCAGAGTCCATCCGGATACCAACCCGCGCCGCGATCTCATCCGCCGTCCGGAATCCGACTCCATCAATATCGTCCGCCAGCCGGTACGGATTTTCCCGGATGATACCATAAACATCCTGTCCGTATGCCTGATATACCTTTACCGCTAAATTCATCGTGATTCCATACTGCTGCAAAAAGATCATCGCCTGCCGCAGATCCCTCTTTTCGTTGACCTGGCTGGCAATCTCCATCGCTTTGCGGTTACTGATCCCTTTGATCTCAGCGAGACGTTCCGGTTCTTCCTCTATGATCCGGAAGGTATCCTCCTTAAAACGCCTGACAATTCTTGCCGCCATGGCAAGCCCGATTCCCTTGATTGCACCGGAACCAAGATACCGCTCTATTGCCTCCTCATCTTCAGGTGCTTTCTCCTCAAAACTTGTTACTTTAAACTGCTGCCCATAGGTCGGATGTTCCGTGTACTCCCCCTGTGCCTCAATATTTTCTCCCTCTGCGATTGCCGAAAATATCCCCACACAGGTGATTTCATCCTCCCCGCTCACCAGATTTAACACGGTATATCCATTATCCGCATTCCGATATATAATGTGTTCCACATATCCTGCAAGACTTTCCACTGTTTTCTCCATTCCAGAATTCTGTTTTCTGCTGCGAAAGCAATAAAATAAACGCTTTGTGAGCGAGCTATTGCCATGAATAAAAAATGCAGTCTAACGGGATTTTTGAACCCATCGTTCATTTTCCCGTTAAAACTGCACCGATTTTTGCATACTGTTTCAATTATGTACTTATCTGCACACTTTACTTCTGCTGCGCCGATTTTACGACATTTTATCTGCGCAAACTTATTCTATATTATAATTACGTTTCATCTGCTCATAGAGCTGCTGCGTAAAATTGGTTCCAACCTCATCTACAACCTGGTCTGCAACCAGTTCGATGACATTGTCCATATAATAATCTTTCAGTGTTGATGTGGAAGAATCCTCCTCATCATCCTCACTTGTCAGGCTCTCTTTAATTTCTTTTAAAACTTCTTCCACAAAATATGATTCAAAATCTTTACAAACCTGCATCAGTTCGTCCTCGGAAGAATCCGAAGAAATACTGTTTAAGGAACTCTGCAGGGAACTTGCCTGATTTGCAGCTGCTGTATTTTTGCTTGTATCGATCAATGATGAAATGCTGTCCATGGAAATCATATTGTTTTTCCTTTCCTACATCCGCTGTCTAATCTTAACGTTTCAGATTGTTTGCCTGCTCAAGCATCTCGTCCGATGTTGTGATTGCCTTTGAGTTGAGCTGATATGCACGCTGTGCAATGATCAGGTTTACCATCTCATCTGCGACCTGAACATTAGAACCTTCCAGGTATTTCTGTAAAACTTTGCTCTTAGTAAGATTTGCAGTTGTAGACTCGTTCATTGCATTACCGGATGCCGGTGTCACTGCAAGAAGATTGGTTCCTGTTTTTTCAAGTCCGCTTGGATTATTAAACTGGAATAATCCAATCGTCTGGTTCATATCCACATATGTGCCGGCTGCATTGGTATATCCCATTTTTCCATTTTCGCTGACGATCACTTTCTCTGCACTGATACCTGCCGGAAGATTGATCGGCTGATTGTTGGAATCTAAAACCGGGTATCCCTCATTCGTGCAAAGAGTTAATGTACCGCCTGCATTGACAGACCATACAAAATCTCCGGCTCTGGTATAATAAGTTTTTCCGTCTGCTCCGCGCACTGCAAAAAATCCATCACCGCTGATTGCAAAATCAGTTGCATTCTCACTTGCCATCAGTGACCCCTGTGTATAAATAGAGGTGTTGGATGCCACTCTGGTACCAAGTCCTACCTGTGCAGAGATCGGCTTTTCCTCGCCATTTGCACTGGTTGTACGCGTCTGGATTGTCTGGTAAAGCAGAGACTTAAACTCCATCTTCTCCTGTTTATATCCGACTGTATTGACATTTGAAAGGTTATTTGAAATATTATCCACGTTTGACTGCTGTGCAATCATACCGGTTGCCGCAGTATAAAGAGCTCTCATCATAATTCCAGTTTACCTCCTGCTTATACCTTTCCCACCTGGTTTACCGCTTTGTCTAATGTTTCATCCACAGCGTTGATCACCTTCTGTCCAGCCTGAAAGGCTCTCGATATCGTGATCATATTGACCATCTCCGAAACAACATTGATATTGGATGATTCGATACATCCCTGCGTTACTTTCGCAGTGGATGCCTGACGGACACCGCCATTTACCAGGTCATACATATTCTCGCCGTATTTTGCCAGATAATTATAATCTGCAATATCTACAACGCCGATCGTGCCAACCTGCTGGTTATTCTGAAAAATGTTACCTTTTTCATCCACCGTGATCGGTACATTCGGATCCACCTGAATACGTGCTCCTGCATCCGCATTCATGGCTCCATTCTGATTTAATACATAGTCGCCGTCTTTTGTGACAAGATAACCTGCTGTATTTACCACAAAGGCTCCATCCCTGCTGTACTTTACAGATGTGTTTCCTGCTTTATCCGTATAGGCGATTGCAAAGAAACCATCTCCATCCAGTGCAAAATCCGTTGCGTTATCTGTTACCCTGAAATTTCCCTGGCTGTAATCCGTGTAAGTCTCTCCGATGTGTACACCCATGCTCATGGTTCCAAGCTTCTGCGGCATGCCGTAGCTGGATGTATCCTTGATCTTGATCGCAAGCTCATCTGCAAACGTCTGGTTTGTCGCTCCCTCTTTCTTATAACCATTGGTGTCTGCATTTGCAAGGTTATTCGAAAGAATGTCCAGACGATTCTGTTCATTGATCATTCCTGTATACGCTGTATACAATCCCTTTACCATGTAAACTCTCCATTTCTGCACAGCTTCTGATGTATTTTAATCCGTATTTCCGCATATGAAAAACCTTATTTTTCACACGTTTTCCCTATCTGTGCACAAAGCATATCTTTCATTTATTGTATCGGCAAAACACAAAAAAAATTTAATCTTCGTCACGTTTTCCGGCTAAAAACTCTACGAATTTTCCGGTACCGATTGCAACACATGTCATCGGTTCATCTGCAGTCATCGTATTGATTCCGGTGCGATCCTCGATCAGCTCCTCCAAACCTCTGAGCAATGAACCACCGCCTGTCAGCACAATACCACGATCCGCAACATCTGCTGCAAGTTCCGGCGGAGTTTTCTCCAGTACAGAATGTACTGCTTCTACGATCTGAAGTGTCGGCTCTCTGAGTGCCTCTTCTGTCTCCTCCGAAGAAACCGTTACAGTTTTCGGAAGTCCTGTCACAAGGTTACGTCCGCGTACATCCATCGTCTCGGCCTGTGCCTGTGGGAAACAGCTTCCGATACGGATCTTGATATCCTCTGCAGTACGTTCACCGATCAGAAGATTGTGCTTTTTACGCATATAACGGACAATCGCCTCATCAAAATCATCTCCGGCGATCTTGATAGAGGTGCTGACAACCGAACCGCCCAGAGAGATCACCGCGATATCGGCTGTTCCTCCTCCGATATCCACGATCATATTTCCACAAGGTCTTGAAATATCAATACCTGCTCCGATTGCCGCAGCGATCGGTTCCTCGATGATTGCAACTTCTCTTGCTCCTGCCTGATAGGTTGCATCCTCAACAGCTTTTTTCTCAACCTCTGTGACACCGCTTGGCACACATACACTGATGCGCGGCTTACGGAACGTTTTCTTACCAAGTGCTTTCTGGATAAAGTACTTGATCATCTTCTCTGTAACCTGATAATCAGAAATAACACCCTGACGAAGTGGTCTGACTGCCACGATATTTCCCGGTGTTCTTCCGAGCATCAGTCTTGCTTCCTCTCCGATTGCTTTGATCTTATTTGTATCACGGTCAAAAGCCACAACTGACGGCTCCTTTAATACAACACCTTTTCCTTTGATATAAACTAATATACTGGCAGTACCGAGATCGATACCAATATCTGTACTCATCATTTTAAATACTTGCCCCTTTCGTCTCTCTGTTCCTGAATCTATGGATAATATTCCCATATCCACGCGGACATAGAAATGCCATTAAACCTATTTTTACATATACAGTCCTATTATATACAAAAAATGGGATTTTTCAAAGGTTTTTTTATGGCAGGACTGCATTTTTAAAAAAAATAAGAAAATCTTCATTCTTTTTTATTTATTTTGTTTATTTTTCATTTTGTCATCACATTTTCATCACATTTCTATTTTATATTCTAAGAGTACTAGCTAATAAGTCCGATACAAACGGACCCAACCGTCAGAATTACTGACGGGCAGTATAATTTTTCATAACTCATGCTTCCCGGTTTTCCGCAAGAATTTCCGGGGAGTACTCCCCGAACGTGATAAGGCGCTGCGATTGCAGCGCCTTTTGTGATGTAGTTTATCCTTTTTTAGATATTTTTACCACTCGTACATTTTTCAGGATTCCTGACGGTTTTCTTTATCTTTCTCCAGATACTTCTTCACATAATAACCCGTATAAGATTCCGGCACTTCTGCCACTTCCTCCGGTGTTCCCTGTGCGATCACGGTTCCACCGCCATCTCCGCCTTCCGGTCCCATGTCGATGATATAGTCAGCGGTCTTGATCACATCCAGATTATGTTCGATCACGATTACAGTGTTTCCCCCATCTGAGAGTCTTCGCAGGATCTCGATCAGTTTATGGACATCCGCAAAATGAAGTCCCGTCGTCGGCTCATCCAGAATGTAAATGGTCTTGCCTGTGCTGCGTTTTGACAGTTCTGTTGCCAGTTTGATACGCTGTGCCTCCCCACCGGACAGCTCCGTTGACGGCTGACCAAGCTTGACATAGGAAAGTCCCACGTCATAAAGTGTCTGTATCTTTCTTGCGATCGCAGGCACGTTTTCAAAGAATTTCAATGCTTCTTCCACCGTCATATCAAGCACATCATAAATGCTCTTGCCCTTGTATTTGACCTCTAACGTATCACGGTTATAACGTTTTCCTCCACAGACTTCACACGGGACGTACACGTCCGGCAAAAAGTGCATCTCGATCTTTAAAATTCCGTCACCGGAACATGCCTCACAGCGTCCGCCTTTTACATTGAAACTGAATCTGCCCTTCTTGTATCCCTTCGCCTTCGCATCCGGCGTCGCCGCAAAAAGATCACGGATCATGTCGAATACACCGGTATATGTCGCCGGATTCGAACGCGGCGTCCTTCCGATCGGGGACTGGTCGATATCGATCACCTTGTCTAACTGGTCAATGCCGATGATATCGTCATGCTTCCCTGGAATGCATCTCGCACGGTTCAGATCTCTTGCAAGTCTCTTATATAAAATCTCATTGGTCAGTGAGCTCTTTCCCGATCCTGACACACCGGTGATACAGGTCATAATGCCAAGTGGAATCTTCACATCGATATTCTTAAGATTATTCTCCCTGGCACCTTTGACAGTCAGGAAACCTGTCGGCTTTCTGCGCTCTGTGGGAACCGGTATTTTGATTCTGCCGCTCAGATAAGCACCTGTCACAGAATTTTTATTTTTCATGATTTCTTCTGCTGTTCCGCATGCCACCACTTGTCCACCATGCGCACCTGCTCCGGGACCGATATCCACAATATAATCCGCAGCCAGCATTGTATCCTCATCATGCTCCACAACAATCAGCGTATTTCCAAGGTCTTTTAAGTTCTTTAATGCGCCGAGCAGTTTATCGTTGTCTCTCTGATGCAGACCGATCGATGGCTCATCTAAGATATATGCCACACCAACCAGTCCGGAACCGATCTGTGTTGCCAGACGGATACGCTGTGCCTCTCCACCGGAAAGTGTTCCGGTTGCGCGGGACAGTGACAGATAATCCAGTCCGACTTCATTTAAAAATCCGACACGCGCACGGATCTCCTTTAAGATCTGATCTCCGATCAGATGCTGCTGATGGCTCAGCTCCATATCATTTAGAAAACTTCCAAGATTCTTTACGGACATGGATGTGATCTCATAAATATTCTTGTCCGCAACTGTGACCGCTAAGGATTCCGCCTTCAGACGCTGTCCCTTACAGGTTTCACACGGCGTGATGCGCATAAACTGCTCATATTCCTGCTTCATCGTATCAGATCCTGTCTCACGGTATTTACGCTGTACATTCCGGATCAGTCCCTCAAACGCCACATCATAAACGCCCTCGCCGCGCATGCCTTTGTAATGTACCTTTAACTCCCTGCCATCTGTTCCGTGCAGGATCACATATTTTATCTCGTCCGGATAATCCTGGAATGGTGTCTCCAGTGAAAAATGATATTCTTCTGTCAATGCTTTTAACACCGCGTAGGTAAAACTGGAAGGATCTGTGCAGGACTGCCAGCCCATAACCTGAATTGCCCCCTCCGCAATGGAAAGGTGCTTATCCGGGATCATCAGATCCACATCAAACTCCATCTTGTATCCCAGTCCAAAGCAGGTCGGACAGGCGCCAAACGGATTGTTGAAAGAAAAACTTCTCGGTTCGATCTCCCCGATACTGATTCCACAGTCCGGGCAGGAGAAACTCTCCGAAAACTGGATCGGTTCCCCGTCGATCACATCCACGGTCATCAGCCCTTTGGATAATTCCAGTACATTTTCGATAGAATCAGACAAACGCTTCTCGATCCCCGGTTTGACCATCAGACGGTCTACCACGATCTCGATATTGTGTTTTTTATTTTTGTCAAGTTTGATCTCCTCCGTCAGCTCATACATGCTGCCGTCTACGATCACACGCACATAACCACTGCGCTTTGCCTGCTCTAAGAGCTTCTGGTGCTCCCCTTTTCTTCCGCGCACGACCGGTGCTAAAAGCTGGATCTTTGTGCGCTCCGGGAGTGTCATGATCTGATCGACCATCTGATCTACCGTCTGTTTTTTGATCTCCCTGCCACATTTCGGACAATGTGGGATACCGACTCTCGCGTACAAAAGGCGGAAATAATCATAAATCTCCGTAACCGTACCAACGGTAGATCTTGGATTGCGGTTCGTGGACTTCTGGTCAATGGAGATCGCCGGGGACAGCCCCTCGATCTTCTCCACATTCGGCTTTTCCATCTGCCCTAAGAATTGTCTTGCATAGGAGGAAAGTGACTCCATATAGCGCCTCTGTCCCTCCGCATAGATCGTATCAAACGCAAGCGATGATTTTCCGGAACCGGAAAGTCCGGTCAGCACAACAAATTCATCTCTTGGAATATCTACATCAATATTTTTTAAGTTGTGCTCATTTGCCCCCCGGATCTTAATGTATTTTCTTTCACTTTTTTTCTTCATGATTTACTGTCCTTTTTCTTTTCCCAAAAACACTTCTTACTGACGACTATTTCGTCACTCTTCACAATACAATGCTTCCTCACATATCACGCAGCATGCCCTTTAACTCCACCATCTTGTCGCGGTACTCTGCAGCAGCCTCGAAGTTTAAGTCTGCTGCCGCTTTCTGCATCTTCTTCTGGATGTCTGCGATCAGCTTTGTGAGTTCGTCCCGGTTCATGGATTCCGGGGCTTTTTTGAAGTTCATTTCTTCCTTTGCGACCTTCTTTGACACGCTGATCAGTTCCCGCACAGATTTCTGGATCGTTGTCGGTGTAATGCCGTGTTCCTCATTGTATGCCTGCTGTATCTCACGGCGGCGCTTCGTCTCCTCCATCGCAACACGCATGGAGTCTGTGATCTTGTCCGCATACATGATAACGTGTCCCTCACTGTTACGCGCAGCACGCCCGATCGTCTGTATCAGTGACGTCTCCGACCGCAGGAATCCCTCTTTATCTGCATCTAAAATTGCCACCAGCGTGATCTCCGGAATATCCAGTCCCTCCCGGAGCAGGTTGATGCCGACAAGCACATCAAATACATCCAGCCGCAGATCTCTTATGATCTCCGCTCGCTCCAGTGTATCGATATCCGAATGGAGATATTTCACGCGGATACCGATCTCACGCATATAATCCGTCAGATCCTCCGCCATCTTCTTCGTCAGTGTCGTAATCAGCACCTTATGATGGTCTTTGATTTCCTTATTGACCTCACCGATCAGATCATCGATCTGTCCCTCCACCGGACGCACCACGACCTCCGGATCGAGCAGTCCGGTCGGACGGATAATCTGTTCTGTCCTAAGCAGCTCGTGTTCGTCCTCATATACATTCGGTGTTGCCGATACGAACAGCATCTGATCGATCTTGCTCTCAAATTCCTCAAAATTAAGCGGCCGGTTGTCTTTCGCCGACGGCAGACGGAATCCGTAGTCCACTAGCGTTGACTTTCTCGACTGGTCTCCCGCATACATGCCGCGGATCTGTGGAATCGTGATATGGGACTCATCCACGATGATCAGATAGTCATCCTTAAAATAATCCATCAGCGTATGCGGCGTTGCCCCCGCCGGAAGTCCTGCAAGATGTCTCGAATAATTTTCAATACCACTGCAGAAACCTGTTTCTTTTAACATCTCGATATCAAAATTCGTCCGCTCGGAAATGCGCTGCGCCTCAAGCAGCTTGTCCTCGCCCTTAAAATACCGGATGCGCTCATCCAGTTCCTGTTCGATGGCATCGCATGCCTTTAAGATTTTCTCCTGCGGCACAACATAATGGGATGCCGGGAACACCGCAAAGTGCTCCAGCTCGCATTTGATCTCCCCTGTCAGCACATCCACCTCCGTGATACGGTCGATTTCATCCCCGAAAAATTCCACACGGACCGCCGTATCTCCGTAGTTTGCCGGGAAAATCTCTAACGTATCTCCCCGCACACGGAACGTACCTCGGTGAAAATCCATATCATTTCTCGTATACTGAATATCGACCAGCGCACGGATCACGTCATCTCTGTCCTTCTCCATCCCGGGTCTTAGGGAAACCATCATGCCAAGATAATCTTCCGGACTGCCTAAACCATAAATACAGGAAACCGATGCCACCACGATCACATCCTTGCGCTCCACCAACGCCGCCGTCGCTGAAAGACGCAGTTTATCGATCTCCTCATTGATTGCGGAGTCCTTTGCGATATAGGTATCCGTCTGCGGCACATATGCTTCGGGCTGGTAATAATCATAGTATGACACAAAATATTCGACCGCATTCTCCGGGAAAAATTCTTTCATCTCCCCGTATAACTGCGCTGCCAGCGTTTTATTATGCGATATGATCAGTGTCGGCTTATTCAATGCCTGGATCACATTTGCCATTGTAAAAGTCTTACCGGAACCAGTCACTCCAAGCAGCGTCTGAAACTGGTTGCCCTCCTCAAATCCTTTTACCAGCTCCTCGATCGCATGAGGCTGATCCCCGGTTGGTTGGTATTTTGAATGTAATTTGAAATGATCCATGATATTCCTCATTTCTCCCTATTTATAAAATATAGAAACACTTTCTATCCGGAAACAATTAACATCAATATTTTAGTATGATTCTGTTTCCAGTATATCATTCAATTTATAAATTGTACAGCAAAAATCGAACTTTTGTTCTGTTTTTCTGCAAAAACAAAGCACAGGACAATATTTTATCCCATGCTTTGCTATGCTATGCTTTGCCTTTTATTTTACACTGTTTATTTTATACCATACTGTTCACAATCGCATCCGCCAGTGCATCCAGCTCTGCCTTCTGGTCTGCATGCATTGCAGACTTGATGGTAAGTCCTGTATCAAGGATCGTCATATCCTTCATTTCACTGATTTTCTCTTTAACCTGCTTTGCCGCTGTCGGTGCCCAGGTTCCGTTTTCCATAACTGCAACGGTCTTTTTCTGAACAGCCAGTGCCTTCATATCGGAAAGCAGATTTTCCATAACCGGATAAATTCCGGCATTGTAAGTCGGTGCCGCAAATACCAGATGGCTTGCACGGAAAATTTCACTGATCAGCTCGGAAACGTGCGCATTTGAAACATCATACACAGCAATCTTTTTCACGCCGCGCACTGCAAGTGCCCCTGCAAGCGCATCTGCCGCAGATGCCGTATTGCCATACATGGATGCATACATGATCACAACCGCCTGATCTTCCGCTTCATAAGTACTCCATTTCTGGTATTTTTCCAGAATGTAAGAGAGATTTTCTCTCCAGATTGGTCCGTGCAGCGGGCAGATCACAGCGATCTCAAGTCCTGCAGCTTTCTTTAATAATGTCTGCACGGACGCACCGTATTTTCCAACAATATTTGTGTAATAACGTCTTGCATCGTCCAGCCAGTCACGGTCAAAATCTACTTCATCCGCAAAAACATTGCCGTTTAATGCACCAAAGGATCCGAATCCGTCTGCGGAAAACAGCACTTTGTCCACATCATCGTAGGTGACCATTGCCTCCGGCCAGTGCACCATCGGTGCCATCACAAAATGAAGCGTATGCTTTCCTGCAGATAAGGTATCTCCCTCTTTCACCACAACAGAACGTTCAGAAAAATCTGTTCCAAAGAACTGGTTCATCATACCAAATGTCTTTGTATTTCCAACGATCTTTACAGCCGGATATCTGCGTACAATATCACCGATCATCGCGCAGTGATCCGGTTCCATATGATTTACGATCAGGTAGTCTAATGTTCTTCCCTCTAAAGCAGCTTCCAGGTTTTCGAAAAACTGTCCCGCAACGGAAGCATCCACGGTATCAAAAAGGACGGTCTGCTCATCCAGCAGAACATAGGAGTTGTAAGACACACCGCATTTGATTGGAAAAATATTTTCAAACAATGCCAGTCTGCGGTCGCTTGCTCCGATCCAGGTAATATCATCAGTAACTTTTCTTATGTTATACATATCCGTCTCCTTCTTTCTCTCCATTTCATAATTGGCTTTTCCGGTGAAATCATACCACATACTTATCCATGTTTCAATGAACTGCATACAGATTTATAAAATGTTTATTTTCATCGTCTGCCATATCGCATATCTTTTACTATTTTTAATAATAGTAATTATTACTGTTATTAAAATATCAAATAATCCATTTTTTGTCAATTATTTTTTTGTGAAGATTCGGACGACAAAAAAAGCGCCACATTTACGAATCACTCCATAAACATGACGCCCTCTTCTTATTTTAAAATTTTATGCCATTTTTCCACAGCACTGTTTGTATTTTTTACCGGATCCACATGGGCACGGATCATTCGGATAAACCTTTGCAGCCGTACGTTTTTTCGGTGTATTGGTTGCCGTCTCATCCTTATTTGTACCGGTTACTTTTGCAACCTGCTCACGCTCTACCTTCTGTTCGATCTTGACATGGTACAGCAGACGGACTGTATCTTCCTGAATGTTTGCGATCATATCGTCAAACATGTCAAATCCTGCCATCTTGTACTCAACCAGCGGATCTCTCTGTCCGTATGCCTGTAAGCCGATACCCTGACGGAGCTGATCCATATCGTCGATATGATCCATCCACTTACGGTCAATGACTTTTAACAGTACGACACGCTCTAATTCACGGAACTGCTCCGGCTCTGGGAACTCTGTCTCTTTTGCCTCGTACAGTTTCACTGCACGCTCTTTTAAGAGATGTTTTAATTCTTTATTATTCTTAACACTGTCCACATCAGCAGCATTTACAGGCTCTAACGGGATAATATCCGTCAGAAGCTGGTTTAACTCGTTTAAATCCCACTCTTCTTTCGGTAATTCAGAAGAAATACAGGTATCCACGCAGCTCTCCACACGGTCTGTGATCATCTTGAAGATCACATCGCGCATGTTCTCGCCGTTTAATACACGCATACGCTCTGCGTAAATGATCTCTCTCTGATCATTCATAACCTGATCGTACTCAAGCAGGTTTTTACGGATACCGAAGTTGTTGCCCTCGATCTTCGTCTGTGCCTTCTCGATCGCAGATGTTAACATCTTATGCTGGATCTGCTCATTTTCCGGAACACCTAATGTATTAAAGATATCCATCAGTTTTTCAGAACCGAACAGACGCATCAGATCATCCTCAAGAGAGATAAAGAACTGGGATTCACCCGGATCTCCCTGACGTCCGGAACGTCCACGCAGCTGATTGTCAATACGTCTTGACTCATGACGCTCAGTACCGATAACTTTTAATCCACCGGCTTCCTTCGCATCATCATCCAGCTTGATATCGGTACCACGGCCAGCCATGTTGGTTGCGATCGTTACCGCACCGTGCTGTCCTGCTGCCGCTACGATCTCTGCCTCAAGTTCATGGAACTTCGCATTTAAAACAGTATGCTGGATTCCCTCTCTCTTTAACATTGCACTGATCGTCTCGGATACATCGATCGTGATCGTACCAACCAGTACCGGCTGTCCTTTTGCATGTGCAGCTTTTACTTCCTCGACAACTGCATGATATTTTTCTTTCTTGGTCTTATAAACAGCATCCTGTTTGTCCACACGGATGACTGGTCTGTTGGTCGGGATCTCGATAACATCCATACCATAGATATCACGGAACTCTTTTTCTTCGGTCAGGGCAGTACCTGTCATACCTGATTTTTTATCAAATTTATTAAAGAAGTTCTGGAACGTAATCGTTGCAAGCGTCTTGCTCTCACGTTTTACTTTTACATGCTCTTTTGCCTCGATTGCCTGATGCAGACCGTCTGAATAACGGCGTCCCGGCATGATACGTCCGGTAAACTCATCAACGATCAGTACCTCATCATCCTTTACAACGTAATCCTGATCGCGGAACATCAGGTTGTGTGCACGCAAGGCAAGAATCACATTGTGCTGGATCTCAAGGTTCTCTGCATCTGCAAGGTTGTCGATCTTGAAGAACTGCTCAACCTTTTTCACACCTTCCTGTGTCAGGCTGACAACCTTGTCCTTCTCATTGACAAGGAAATCTCCGGTCTCTTCCTGCTCAATACCCATGATGGCATCCATCTTGGAATACTCCGGTACATCCTCACCACGTTTCATCTGCTGTGCTAAAATATCGCATGCCTCATAAAGACGGGTGGATTTACCGCTCTGTCCGGAAATGATAAGTGGTGTACGCGCCTCGTCGATCAATACGGAATCAACCTCATCGATGATTGCATAATGGAGTCCTCTCTGAACAAGCTGCTCCTTGTAAATAACCATGTTGTCCCTCAGATAATCAAATCCAAGTTCGTTGTTTGTCACATAAGTGATATCGCAGTTATATGCCTCACGACGCTCGTCATTGGTCATGGAGTTTAAAACCACTCCGACTTTTAAGCCGAGGAACTCATGGATCTGTCCCATCCACTCAGAGTCACGCTTTGCAAGGTAATCATTGACTGTTACGATGCACACGCCCTTGCCCTCTAAGGCATTTAAGTATGCAGGCAGTGTGGAAACAAGTGTCTTACCTTCACCGGTCTTCATCTCTGCGATACGTCCCTGATGTAAGATAATACCACCGATGATCTGCACGCGGTAATGCTCCATTCCAAGCACACGTTTTGCTGCTTCACGGACGGTTGCATATGCTTCCGGTAAAAGATCATCCAGTGTCTCTCCCTTTTCCAGTCTCTCTTTATATTCTTTTGTCTTGTCTCTTAATTCTTCATCGGACAGTGCTCCCATGGCGTCACGGTATGACTCCACTTTGTCAACGAGCGGGTAAATTCTTTTTAACTCGCGTTCGCTGTGTGTTCCGAATAACTTTGTAAATGCGCTCATAAAAACTCCTATTCCTGGCTGTTTTTCTCAAATTTGCAAGTCTGTTTTCCGTCCTTTTGCAGGCTAAGCCTTGCACAATATCGTTATTGTAACACTTTTCGTGTATTACCACAACTAAAATAGGGGTAAACGTTTTGTGAATTTTTTATTAACGCAAAAAAAGTCCTTGCACTGCTGCACGCTTGTGTTTATACTCTTACTGAATCGCACTTTCTGCGATGGCACACAGGATATGATCTACAACAAAGGAGGAATCTGATATGACTTATTCTTATAAAACAAAAGGAACCTGTTCCACACAGATCGACTTAGAACTGGACGGAAACGTTGTTCATAACGTAAAATTCACCGGCGGCTGCAACGGCAACCTGCAGGCAATCCCAAAATTAGTGGAAGGCCTTACCGTGGAACAGGTGGAAGAAAAAATCGGCGGCATCCGCTGTGGCGGACGTCCTACTTCCTGCGGCGACCAGCTTGCAAAAGCGTGCCGTGAAGCATTAGAGGCGTCCCAAAACGCTTAAGCATTGAAAAAGACAGGCTGCAAAACACAGCCTGCCTTTTCTTTTTTACGATGACTAAATATTCACGAAACATACATTCCATGCTTCCCCTTTTTCATCATGGCTCCTGCAGTACCGGCTGTATCTGTTTTCCCTGCAGCGCCGCCTCGATCGTTTCCGGAAGCAGTTCCATCTTCGCGACCATGGAATTCGGCTTGCTCTTATAATTATCCTGTCCAAATGGCACAAAATAAATATTTTTCATATTCATCAGCATACCGATATTTTTAAAACCGGCTCCAAGGGCATCGTTTGTGGAAATCGCAATGACAAGCGGTTTACCGTTGCGCATATGCGCCTTTGCCGCCATCAGCACCGGCGTATCGACGATTCCCCCGGTCAGTTTTGCCGCAGTATTTCCGGTACACGGCGCGATCACCATAATATCAAGGAAATTGTTCGGTCCGATCGGCTCCGCCGCACAGATGGAACGTATCCCTTCATTTCCCGTGATCTCACAGATCCCCTCCACATATTCTTTGGCACTGCCAAACCTGGTATCGCAGGTCTGTGCATTGAATGAAAAAATCGGGATCACATTTGCCCCCATCTCACAGAGATGTTCCACCGCTTTTCTCGCCTTTGCAAATGTACAGAAAGATCCTGTGATTCCAAAACCGATATTATACTTATCAAAATCCATCTGACATTTCCCCCTGTTTTTCCTTCAAAATAAACCGCTCTACGGAGCGTTCCAAAATATACGCACTCTCTTTCGGCGCATATTTTCCCGGGATTCCAAGCACATGGTCCGCATGGATGCCGTATTCCCTCGCACATGCAAAATCTGTACCGCCCTCCCCGGAGGCAATATCCACAATATATGCATCTCTTGGAAGTTCCCGGATAATCTTTTCCGTGACCACAAGCGCCGGAACCGTATTGACAACCATCGCCGCCCCCATTGCCTCCTCAGGTCCAAACGCAAAATCCACCGCATAAAAACCATCACCTTTTGCCTCTTTGCGTGCTTCCTTCCTTCTCGCAAGCACAGTCACACGCGCGCCAAGCGCCCCAAGTCTCTTTGCAATCGCTTTTCCACAATATCCGTATCCCGTCACAAGCACTTTTGCCTCATCAATATTATACGGACTTTTTTCCACAAGCTCTGCGATCGTTCCCTCCGCCGTTGCCACGGCATTTTCCTCCGTCACAACCGTATCTTCCATAAAATCCAGGAAATGAATATCTCTTCCGGTTAAAAGTTCCCTCTGCTCTGTAGAAAAGCATCCTCCCATCACCAGTGTTTTCTTTTCCAGATTTTTATTTAATATATCATAAAAGATCTCCTGCTCCGGCACTTTCTGCACCGGAATTGGAAGGATCAGTACATCTGCCTTATCCAGAAAACGTTTCAGCTTCTCTAACTGCTGCAATGCCGTCTCACGGTTTCTGATATCGAGGCAGCGCACATTATGACCTTTCTTTGTCAGTATCTCAGCAAGACACACCTGACGCATATCGCTGATCAGAAGAATTGTCTGTCTGTCCATGCAAACTCCTTTACGCTCCCTTCACATTATTATATGAAGGTTCTGTTTCTGCCGTTCCAGATTCGTCTTCCCGTTCCTGTCAAACTTTCATTGAACTTTGGGTTTTGAGTCTCATGTCAAACATTTTTTCCGTTTTTGTTTTTATTTTCTGTGCTTTTTGTATTTTCTGAATTTTTCATTAATTTTACGCAATTTTTAATTATCTTTTATTTTTTTTACATTTTATCTATTTTCTTATTGACAAACATATTTTTATCAGATATAATCAAATTACAAAATAACAAAAGAGATACGAAAGAAAAACAAAAACGGTTGCAGAGACGAAGCAGCCAGAAAGGAAGGTACAGACCACCAGAGGGATAATGATTTACCCTAGACGATACTAAGAAAGAGAGGTACAAACCACCAGAAAGATAACGATTTACCCCAAACGATACTAAGAAAGAGAGGTACGGACCACCGAAAACATAAGCGCATTCGTTTTTTCATTCAAAAGAGGAAAGAAAACATGACGGTCCTAAGAAAGGATTTATGAATCAGTATCAGACGAGATTCTCAGATATGATACGATATCAGGAGTCATAAGAATAACAGATCCAGATTGAAGATAAAGCGGAGAAGTACAAACGAATCTGAGACAAGCTCAGAAAAATACAGATGAATTGAGGTATAGTCCCATGGACGAAATAGTTTAGAAGGCGGCATCGCATGAATGAATTCCATACGGTGTCGCCTTCATTGTGTGTCACAGCATTTTGGACTGTACGCTGCATATACTCTCCTGCAGACGGAAATAAAATTCCGCCGCAGGTTTCTTTTTTATAACTGGGTCACTACAAAAATATCATAGATCGCACGGATCGCATTTTCAAAATCTGCATTGCTGACACCAATGATAATGTTCAACTCAGAAGATCCCTGATCGATCATCTTAACATTGATGTTTGCATGTGCCAGTGCGGAGAAAATTCTTCCTGCTGTTCCACGGGTAGATTTCATACCGCGTCCAACGACTGCGATCAATGCCAGATCTCCCTCTAACTCAATGCTGTCCGGTTTTGCAAGACGATGGATCGCAGAAATCACAGACTGCTCTTTGCCCTCAAATTCCGGCTGATGCACAAAGATCGTCATCGTATCGATACCGGATGGCATATGCTCAAATGAAATTCCATTTTCCTCAAATGCGGATAAAACTTTTCTTCCAAAACCAACTTCGGAGTTCATCATATCCTTATCAATATTGACAGAAACAAAACCTTTCTTTCCGGCGATACCCGTGATCGTGTATTTCGACTGATGACAGGTACTCTCAACAATCCAGGTTCCTGCATCTTCCGGCGCATTGGTGTTACGGATATTGATTGGAATACCGGCTTTGCGGACCGGGAATACCGCATCCTCATGCAGTACGCTTGCTCCCATGTAAGAAAGCTCTCTTAACTCGCGGTAAGTGATCGTCTTGATCGTTTCTGGATGGTCGATGATCCTTGGATCTGCAACCAGGAAACCGGATACGTCTGTCCAGTTCTCATAACAGGTTGCATGTACGGCTCTTGATACGATAGATCCGGTGATATCAGAACCGCCTCTTGAAAATGTGCGGACACTTCCGTCCGGATTAGCACCGTAAAATCCTGGAATTACTGCGCGCTCGATCTTTGCAAGACGTTTACTGAGTACCTTATCTGTCTTTTCTGCATCAAAGTTTCCCTCTTTATCAAAGAAAATAACTTCTGCAGCATCTACAAACTCATAGCCAAGGTAATTCGCCATGATGATACCATTTAAATATTCTCCACGGGAAGCTGCGTAATCCACACCGGCTTTATTTTTAAAATTCTCTGCGATTTTCTTGAACTCATCTTCTAACGATAATTTCAAATTCAGACCATTGATAATTGTGTCATAGCGGTCCTTGATCTTCATGAGCGGCACACGGAAATCTTCATCTGCCTCCACCAGGTCATAACATGCGTATAACATATCAGTAACCTTGGTATCTTTGGAATTTCTTTTTCCCGGTGCACTCGGAACTACATATCTTCTCTCTTTATCTGCGTTGATAATTTTACCAACCTTTGCAAACTGTTCTGCACTTGCAAGAGAGCTGCCGCCAAATTTCACAACTTTAATCATTTTCTTCTGAACCTCCACTTACTTTCGCGTGTAAGAAAACACCCGATACTATCCATATAATGAATATATATTATCATAAATGCAGTTTCCGTCAAATGATTTTTCCGATTTTTAGTTCCATGGAATCAAAAATTTTTGTATTTTTCTATATTATGTCAACTTTTCATTACCTGTACTTATAAGTACTTTAAATTCAGGTAATACCAACCGGTCCTATCAGCACTTCGCGCGCTACAAAAAGCGACAGATCCGGTCTCGTCGCCATCTTCCATTTCACCAGTGTAAGCTGCATATCTGTGATTTCAATTCCGGTAATGCCATACGGATGCACGCAGCTCCCGGCATTCAGATACAGACTGCCGTCTGCCGGCAGCCTTGGACGGTGGGAATGTCCGGTCGCCAGATAGCAGTCATGCTCTTTTGTCCAGTTATCTAAACATTTTTCATATTTTAAGGTCTTTTTATAATTCCGCGCCGCACTCGTCGGATCACTGACGCCAAAACGCTCTAACGGTTTCCAGAAATACCGCACCAGAAAACGGGATAATTTCCAGCAGACTGAGTTAAAAAAATCTGCCTGATGCCCGTGGATCATGCAGATATCCCTGCCTCCCTCACAGTTATCTAAGATCATTGCTTCCCCTAACATGCCTTTCATTTCCATATTGTGATTTCCGTAAATGCGGTATATCCGGCACTGTTTCTGCAGTGTTTCAAACCGGCAGTAGACATCCTGATGACTCTCCTCAATGCGGGAAAGATGCCTGTTTTCCCACAATTCTTCCCCGTCACCGAGTTCAAAATAGGTGAAACCATGCGCGATATAGTAGTTTAACGCCGCCATATACAGATGCTGGTTTCTCAAGAAATTATCATTTGCCCCTCCCTCTCCCCGGTGGCAGTCGCTGATGATGATATAACGACTGCAACTGTTAAGCGGAAGATGGACTGCTTCTGAAAGCGCTTTATCGATCCGCATCTGACAGGAAAAGGGCGGATATCTTTTCTTATTTTCCATGCTTCCATCCCCGCATCCGAAACGCATGTTTCAAACACCACGGAAGCTGATAGTATAAAAATAAAAGACGGTCAGGTGTAGCAATAAATGGATGTGTGAACAGACGGTAAAGGAAACAGCAGAAACAGTTCCAAGCCTGCACCATGCAGCGCCAAACGGACGCACAGAATTTGTGTTTCATACAGAAATCCATTCTGACATAAACTTCATTGCGGCAGATCCGGTATTTATTCCCCGGTATTTTTCCTTTCGCCCGCTTTAATCCCTCAAAAAATGCTTCTGCCATGCATTCATTCTGAAACCGTATTGTCGTCACCAATATCAGATCCGATGGTCTCGAAAATGTCCCCATCCCAAATCCGGTCAGCCACCAGTGCCGCTTCTGCAGGAAATAAACTTTTTTCCGCCTGCGGTCTAGCCTGCACTGGATAAACGGCATATCCTGATCTTCCACCGCCTCAAAATGGGCGATCCTGTAATATCGTTCCGGGACGACCTTTCCCGCATGATATACGCCAACCTCTCCTCCGGTATTGATGCCATACTGCCCCTTCCAGAATTCGATCAGCCAGGTTTCGCCAGCATAATCAAAATAGATAGGCAGTGCATCAAACACCATGCCTGCTCCCACTGCTGCCCTGTCGTAAAGCGCCTCATACCCCTGTTTTCTCTGCCACGCATCTTCCCTCGACGTGAACACGTCTTCACACGGCACATAACAAAAGCCGAATGGTTCTGCGAGTTCATTCAGAAGCTGAATTTTCTCTGCATCACACATCCGGCGTATTTTTCTCTTACTTTTTTCTCTTTTTACCGTGATGATCACTGCTGCAATCAGTAAAACAAGCAGGATCACCACAATACATCCAATTTTTATCACATTAAAATCTGGCATTTTTCCCTCCTGCATATTTTTTTCAGGAATTCACATCCTGTACTATAAGATATGCAGGGAAAAATGGTTTGGCATCAGAATCAGCGCCTATACATACTTCTTTAAAGTAGCACGCACTGCGCCCGCCCCGGCAATCAGTTCTTTAAAATACTGCACCGTCAGTCCGGCAAGACCGGCCTCATAAAGATCCACGCCAAAGATTGCTCTGTTTGTCAGCAATGGCCGGATCATTTCTTCCACATCTGTATCACCAAATTTGATACCGGCAACGACCGGGCAGACCGTCTCAAGCAGTGGGTCCGGGCTTAACTCAAATTTTTCGCCATTATCATCAACTGCCATGAGATACCGAAGCCATCCCGCAAATACCAGTGGAATGAGTTTTAAGTTTTTGATATCCTTATCTTTTGATGCAAGATAATTTTTCACAGTTTCTCCAAAGCGGATCGCAAGTTTCTGTGAAGTATCTGTGGCAATACGCTGTGGTGTATCCGGCATAAACGGATTTGGTATGCGGACATTTAACACGGTATCAATAAACTCTTTCGGATCAAGGATACCCGGATCTACAACGACCGGAAGTCCCTCGGTATATCCGATTCTCTCCACCATTTTCCGAAGTTCTGCATCTTTCATTTCATCGGAGATCTTTGTGTAGCCAAGCAGACAGCCAAACACTGCAAGAGCCGTGTGAAGTGGGTTCAAGCAGGTGCAGACTTTCATTTTTTCCACCTTGTCAACGGTTGCGCGGTCGGTAAACATGATGCCGCCCTTTTCCAGCTCCGGGCGTCCGTTCGGGAACCAGTCCTCAATCACTAAATATTCACATTCCTCTGCATTCACAAATGGAGCTACATAGGTGTTTTTGGATGTAACGACCGGATCAAGCCCATCGATCTCATCTTTCTTTAAGATCTCTTCCACGGAAGCATCCGGTCTCGGCGTGATCTTATCGATCATAGACCATGGGAACGAAACCTTTTCCCTGTCATTAACATAGCTTACAAACTCTTTCTCTGCCAGACCGTTTTCTGCCCACTTTTCGGCAAATGTATGGATTGCCGCATATAATTTATCCCCGTTATGGGAGCAATTGTCCATGGATACCATGGCGATCGGAAGCTGTCCGTTTTTAAAACGTGTGTATAAAAGAGATGCAACTTTTCCGATATAGCTTGCAGGTTTCTCCGGGCCGGCTGCAAAATCGGCAGCGACTGCCGGAAGCAGTTCTCCTTTTCCGTTTACCAGACTGTATCCCTTTTCTGTGATGGTAAAGGATACCATCTGCAAGGACTGTTTGCAGAAAATCTCTTTTAATCTGCCATACTCGCCCTCGTTTTCCGAATCGAGGATACAGGACTCCACAACAGAACCGACAACTGTTTTTTCGACGCTTCCATCTGCCTTTAATGTGACAAGAATGGAATAATCATCATGCGGACGGTTCATTTTTTCAATGATCTCATAATCAAAACCTTCCGCTACGATCAGGCCTGTTTCCATTTCCCCTCTGTTTAAGATATTCTGCATTACATTTGCCTGAAATGCACGGAAAATATTTCCTGCACCAAAGTGAATCCAGCACGGATTTTCTCTGGTTGCCTCTGTTACTGCTGCACGGTCAAACTGCGGAAGCTGATATCCCTTTGCTTCCCACTGTGCCCTGTCTTTTAAACCAAGTGTACTTAATTCCATAGCTTTTCCTTTCTCCATTGTTCAACGTTTTTTGATATGTTTATTATAAGTGAATCCCCTTAAGACATCCAATAGAGTTGCTTGTTGTTCACATTGCAAAAATTGCGATTCTGTGGTAAATTTTTTATATCAGATCGTCACTTTTTCCTTATATTTGAAATATTTCAGAGGATTTTACCATGCGCAGACAGTTACAGTCTCCTTTTAATGAACGACAGTATATGCTGTCCAAAGATTTTGAAATTTACTATTATAATGACAACCACTTTTATGGCGTGACAGATCACACCCACGATTACTATGAATTCTATTTTTTTCTGGAGGGAAATGTAACGATCTCCATTGAAAAGGAACATCATCATCTGAAACCGGGGGATATGGTCTTCATTCCCCCGGGTATTCACCACCATGTGTCCAGTGTGGGGGAAACACTTCCCTATCAGCGTTTTGTTTTCTGGATCAGTCAGGATTACTGTCAGAAACTGAAAGAATTGTCCAAAGACTATGTTTATCTGATCGAACATGCACAGAATACCCATCATTTTATTTATCACTATGATGTCGTGGCTTTCAATGCGCTTTCCGCAAAGATTTTCCGGCTGATCGAGGAGATCCATGCGGACCGTTTTGGAAAAGCTGCCAAGATCGAGCTCTGCGTGAACGATCTGATGCTCCACATCAACCGGGCTGTCTATGAGGCAGAACATCCTGCAGCCCGCAAAGATGCCTCTGGTCTGTATGACGGCATCCTGCAATACATTGAGTCCCATCTGGATGAGGATCTCTCCTTAGACAGCCTCTCCAAAGCTTTTTTTGTGAGCAAATACCATATTTCCCATATTTTTAAGGATAACTTTGGAATATCCGTCCATCAGTATATTACTAAAAAAAGGTTATCCATGTGCAGGGATGCCATTCTCAGCAATGAAAATATCACAAAGATTTATCTGATGTACGGATTTAAAGATTACACCAGTTTTTTCCGTGCATTCAAAAAAGAATATGGCATCTCACCCAAAGAATATAAGGAACTTTATGCGCAGAAACCGCAATAGAATCTACCGCTCTGTTTTAGTGTTAGAGGGAACCCATGGGCATTTTTTTGCAACTTCGCTGTTATAATGCTCCAATTCCCTCATCTGTTCTACGATATGGTTCATATCCATGCGCTCCACCAATTTTTCAATGATTTCCACACCCTCTTTTGCAAGTGTTTCCCTCGCTGCTTCATCTGCAATGACCGGTGTACTCATGTGGTCTTTTTTCTCGCCAAAATAATAACCGATCGCAGCACTCTGATATGCCAGTCCGAAAATATCCTCAAATCCGGCACAGGACTGCGGCTCGTTATGCGCATACTCCGTTGTGAGCGGCACGTCACTTAATCGGTTCATTTTCTGATAAGCTCCCACTGTAATTGCGTGGAAACTGTCCATTGATGTAAAAATATCCCTTGCATTTTTCATCATCTGCATGGTGAGGTCCATATATAAAATCGGCACTCCGGTCTCATCAAAGAAATCCCGCACCATCGGACTGCATGTCATATGTGCCGGGCCGTGAAAACTGATGTAGATCTGGCGTTTGAATCCCTGGCGCAACAGGCTGTTTGCCACCGCCATCAAATAGTCGATTCCTTCCCGCACACTCACCTGGACGGTTCCCCTGCCGCTTGCCGTTGCGCCTGCGTAAAAATACGGAAGTCCTGTCAATACCAGCCCGTCACACGCCTCTGCCATCTCCAGTGCAAATGCCTCACTGATGGTGGTTTCTGAATCCAGTGGAAATCCCCCGTGCATCTCTACCGTTCCGACCGGTACAATGATAATGTCATTTCTGGAAAGATATTCTTCCACCTCATCATTTAACATTCTAGGTAATATTCTTGTTCTCATATGTTTCCTCCTGTTTTTGAGGGATGTGGTATGTTTTCGGCTATCCCTCTTTTTTCTTATAAGTGAAATAATTTTTCTGCATTTGTACGGCAGATTTTTTCATAGGCACTCCGGCTGAGTCTTCCTGCGTGTTCCTGCTCATCCAGCCAGTTTCCAAGCGGAAATGTCATTTCACAATTTGCCATATCTGTTCCAAACAGCAACCGGTCCTGATATTTTTCCAGAAAAGCCAGCCCAAATTCTTCGTCACGCATGATTGCACATCCGCCACTGTTTGCGGACAGATCTCCATATAAATTTTCATAGGTTTCAAACAGATATGGCAGTCTGCCGCCGGGACATACAGCTCCCTCTCCCCATTTCATCCGTTCCTTTGGGGTCGCCGGTGCATCTTTTGAAATTTCATGCCAGAATGGCTGACTGTGCCCGATGAACTTTAATCCTTTATAACGCTTTAAATTTTCCTCCAGCAGCGGGAGCCCCGGCCCGTCCACAACCCCATACTGAAAGCCCTCTTTCGGACTCATGTGAAAAAGAACAGGTAATTTTAATTCTTCTGCCACCTCAAATACACTCTGTAAAAATGGAGCATCCAGCCTCTGGTTTACCATCAGTTCCCCGATTCCGACCGCACCGCTCTCTTTACAGGCTAAGATCCGTTTATACACATCTGTCTGGTTTTTTGCATCCACATTGCACATCCAGTGGAACTTCTTGGGGAACTGTTCACAGATGCGTTTACACTCCTCATTTGCTGCAACCAGGATCTGCTCATTTTCCTGTTCGCCGGAAGATAACACGATTCCCTGTTCAATTCCAAGTTCCTCTAAGTGCGGCAGCATCTGTGCCGCACTGGAAAGGAACATGGTATCTGTTTTCGGATACTGCTGTAATGTCAGATGAAGATGAATATCAATTTTTTTCAATCTAATCTCCTCTTTACTATTCACGTCTTTGTTTTAATTCCGCATACATTTCTTTGGTCTGTTCCTTATCCAGATTAAAGATTGCGCCGATACCAATGAGTTCCAGCACACAGGTCAGCACCGGGATCAATGCCACTAACATGTAGATATTGTTTATGGTTGCATCTGACTGCACCACATTATTTCCAGAAATATATCCGATCGCCTGGAGTCCGAAGGAAACACCTGCGGAAGCAATGGTGGAACCGATTTTACGGCTGAACGTATAAAGGGAATACATCGAGCCATCACTTCTCTCATGGAACTTCCACTCACTGTAATCCAGACAGTCTGTGACAAGCGCCCAGATCAGCATGGTAAATACGGTCTGTCCGATCATTGCCAGTACATTCAGTACCGAATAAACATAAACGTTTGGTATTTTTACGGCAAAAATGATTACACTGAGCACGGTACTGCTGATTACGCCAAACATCAATGTCGTTTTCTTTCCAAACTTTGCAACCAGTTTTGGCACAAGCGGGAAACAGATGATAATGATCGGCACACTTGCAAGACTAAGCAGAGTCATTGCAGAGGTATTTCCATAGTACTCTTTGAATACATAACTTCTAATCTGGTTTGAACCGGTGATATAGAGCATACTTCCAATGGTTGCAACCATGACACCGATCAGTGGCCTATTTTTTACGACTGCTTTCAACACATTTCCATAATTGAACTTTTCTGTATTCTGTTTCTTTTCCTCACGCACACGCTCTGTCGTTAAATGTAACAGCAGGCAGTAGCAGACCACACTTAAAATTCCAAAAATAACTGCCAGAAGTGTAAATCTTTCCGGGATAATGTTGCTTTCGCTGTCAAAACAGACTACCGGCACAAAGGATAACGCTGCAATTCCCACAAATGTTCCGCCAAGACTTCTTGCCCTTGAGAGTTTACTCCGGTCAATCGGATCTGTGCTGACCACACTTGCCATCGCACCAAACGGCATGGAAGTTCCGGTATAGCTCATTCCATATAAGACATACACAAAAGCGACCCACGCATGAAGTGCAACACCTTCAAACGGCACTTTGGAAAAACAAAGCACACCTGACAACGCTAGCGGTATCATAAAAATTTTAATCCACGGTTTGAATTTATCTCCTGATTTTCCAAGCATCCAACGGTCCGGAAAAGAACCCATGATCGGGTCATTTACTGCATCCCAGAGTCTCGCTGCAAGGAACAGGGAACCCATCCACGCCGGACTGATTCCCAGCACATAAGTACAAAACGTCAAAAAATATGCGTCTACAAATAAATTGACAAAACTGCCCGCCATATCTCCAAACACATATCCGATCTCATCCCTTTTTGAAAAGGGTCTTACATTTCTTTCATTCATAAATTTTTCTCCTTCTGGTATTTGTACGCGCGCATTGGTTTTGTGTCTGTACATTTCACAAGAACCGATATCCTTATGATACATTTGCTTTATTGCAATTTAAATTGCATTTATACTAAAATACATTGCATATCTTACATTTATTGTGCTATAATATTTGTAGGATTGTATAAATATAACAAATCAGAACAGGAGTTTTTATGAAATATAGCCAAATGAAACGTTTTTTAATGGAACATAAGGATTCGATGAAGCCTCCGTATATTTCCACGCTCGATGGCATCCTGACTGCCGGTGGGGAATTGATCGGATACCAGGAACTGGAAATGGACAGCCCCTATCTGGATGTGCATGAGGATACCAGTTACACGAAAGACTATGTAACCCTCCACAGCCACGAGTTTTACGAACTTCTTTTCTGCCGCAGTGGAAACTTGCAATATCTCATTGGAAACACCCGTTACCAGATCCGCAAAAATGATATCATCCTCGTTCCCCCCGGCACCAGCCACCGCCCTTTATTTTTAGAGCAGCTTCGGGAACCCTATCAGAGAACCGTACTCTGGATCAACAACGATTTTTTTGAGACCTGTAAGCAGAACTTCTTTGCGGATACAGGCTCCTCCCAATATGCACCACAAAAGCAGCTCCCCTATGTCATCCGCCCGGAAGGAACACTCTTAAACCAGATCGACCAGCTTCTGGCTGCACTGTTGTACGAGGGTTCCACCATGCGTCTTGGAAGCGAGCTCTACCGCATGGGGCTTTTTCTGCAGTTGTTCTGTCTGTTTTACCGTATGAACGACCATCCGCAGTCAGACATCCCCAAACCGGAGAATACAGGCCTGTTAGACCAGATTCTCAACTACATTGAATTGCATTTATCCGAAGACCTCAGCCTCGCATCTATTTCAGCGCAGTTTATGGTAAGCCAGTCGACAGTAAGCCAGCTTTTTAAAAAGCAGCTTGACACCGGCTTTTACAAAATCGTTACCCAGCGGAGACTGATCGAATCTAAAAATCTGATCAATTCCGGCTTTCCATTGAAAGAAGTTGCCGAACAGTGCGGCTTTTGTGATTATTCTGTTTTTTACAAAGCGTTTGTGAAAGAATATGGCATCTCTCCACGCAGCTTCCGGACCCGTGAAAAAGAAACGCATGATTTTTACTGATGCGGATTCAGGTGTCAAAAGGTAACTTCAGATTTTTTGACTGGCAAATAATGCCCTTTTGATAACCAGAGATAAGCATACAAAAATCCGCGGCATATGCCACGGACTTTTCCATAATACAAGGGACTGCCATACGGCAGTCCCTAATTATGCATATTTTATACTTATTTATTTCCATCCAGCTTATCGAGCATATCCCACACGCCGAGCATATACATAATACCCAGTGCGCGGTCGTATAAGCCATACCCCGGACGAACATTGCCCGGCTTTTCACCCCAGAGGTGGCGTCCATGATCCGGACGGATATAACCCTCAAATCCGCAGTCATGGTATGCTTTTAAAATGTCAAGGATTCCGGTATCCCCATCACAGTCACGATGAGAAGCCTCCGAAAAATCTCCATTCGGAAAATGTTTTACATTGCGGATGTGCGCAAATGCAATGCGGTCACAATGCTTGCGGACAATATCTGCCACATTGTTTCTCGGGTCGGCATTCAAAGACCCTGAGCACAGTGTCAGACAGTTGTACGGGCTGTCAACCATCTTTAAGAAACGGTCAATATTTTCTTCACAGGTCAGAAGACGCGGAAGTCCGAAAATATCCCATGGCGGATCATCCATGTGGATTGCCATTTTGATATCGCATTCTTTACAGGTCGGCATAAGCGCCTCAAGAAAATATTTTAAGTTTTCCCACAATACTTCTTTTGTCACCGGCTTGTAAGCTGCAAAGAGCTCGTCCAGTTTCTCCATACGTTCCGGCTCCCAGCCTGGAAATGTCATTCCATGTAAATTATTTAAAATATAGTCTGCCATTTCCTTCGGATCATCATGGATCTTGCCTGCTTCATAATAAAGTGCTGTCGAACCATCTCCTACCGGATGAAATAAATCCGTGCGCGTCCAGTCAAAGATCGGCATAAAATTATAGCAGATAACCTTGACACCGAATTTGGAAAGGTTCTTAATTGTCTGGATGTAGTTTTCAATATACTGGTCACGGCTCGGAAGTCCGATCTTGATATCATCATGTACATTGACAGATTCCACAACGTCCATATTAAAACCATATGGCTCAAGCTGTTTCTGCACTTCTGCAATCTCTTCTACCGTCCACACTTCTCCCGGCAGTTTATGATGCAGTGCCCACACGATGCTCGTCACACCCGGAATCTGTTTGATATCAGCAAGGCTGATCTTGTCATTGTCCTCGCCGTACCAGCGGAAACCCATCTGCATTGGCATATCTTTTTCCCCCTTAATCTTGATAATTGCATTATAGCATGTACATTTTTTTACTGGCAATTCAAGTTAATTGCTGTTTTTATTGCAAATCTTGCGATTCCGTTACTTTTGGCATTTTTCTAATCCGCCGGAAATCCCCTGTGCATCTCTACTGTTCCACCATGCGGTTTGAAGGCGGACTCTACCGCATGGGGTTTTTTCTGCAGCTGTTCTATCTGCTTTAACGAATGAATGATCAGTTGAATTGCATTTATCAGAAGACTTCAATCTATACGTTTTATCTTGCCAGCAGTCCTCTTGCAAAATAATCTGCCATCGCAAGCGCCTGCTGTTCCACATCGCGGAATACATCAATGCTCTGTTCGTATTCCCCATTGACCTGATGCTCAATCTCCTCCCTGGTCAGATCCAGATGATTCAAAAGCATGTTTCTTGTTTCCCTGCTCTCAAAATATGGATTATGATTTGCAAAAAGAGCTGCCATCTGATTGGCATTGCGGTACCACTCCTGCACCAGCGCATCATAATCAGTCATATTTTTTGCTTTCAGCGCCTGAATGATCTGCCCGCCGATTTCAATATGCTCCGTCAGAAGATTGCGGAGCTGTCTGGTCGTTGCGATCGGAAGATACCTTGCAAATACATCCGTGATCTCGTCTGCGGTCTCAAGCAGCCGTTCTTCCACCGCCTGCTGGTCCGCATTGTCTGCGACTGCACTCATCAGGTACATTCTGGTCCAGTAAACATGATTTAACCATGCAAGGCGCATATCCTCGTTGAGACGGAGGATGGAATCCTCACGCTCGGATTCGGTCTCGTTGCTGCCTCCGGCATTTCCTGTTCCTCCTCCCATGTTTCCGCCCATGCTGCCTGTGCCGCCGCTCATATTCCCGCTTCCGGTGTTTCCTGTTCCGCTTCCAGCGTTTCCTGTTCCTCCGCCCGTGTTTCCGCCTCCCGGATTCTGCGGCGGCACATATCCCTCTCCCGGGCAGATAAATAGCTGCATCCCGATCTGGAGATTATATGGATTGACTCCCGGATTTCCAAGGATCAGTTCCGTCACTGTCGTGTGATACTGTCTCGATAATTTATACAGGGAATCGCCTGCCTGTATCGTATGCACAATTTTGTTCTGACAATACATATCTTTATTTCCAACCATAACTTTTTCATATTATGATATGAAATACAAAAAAAAATGTGAAATACCATTTCTGAGATTTCACATTTCGCATTATTTTTCTACCAGGATTCGGGTGGCAAATATAGTTTTCAGTTTTTGACTGCTAAATTGCACATCTGTCATGGCTACCCCCATATTTACAACAGCGTCGCAAATATCGGTGCAGCGATTACCGTTAGAATACCTGCCACTGCAATGGAAAGGCTGCTCATGGCACCTTCGATCTCTCCAAGTTCCAATGCCTTTGCTGTTCCAAGTGCATGTGAGGATGATCCGATCGCAATTCCCTTTGCCACCGGCTCTTCAATTTTGAAAACACGGCAGATCGTTTCCGCTAACACATTTCCGATGATACCGGTGATAATGATGACCGCAACCGTGATTGTGACATAACCGCCAAGTTCCTCCGAGATTCCCATTCCGATCGCCGTTGTGATCGACTTCGGGAGAAGCGTGACATACTGTGCATGGTCAAAGTGGAATAACAGCGACAAGACCAGAACACAGATCACACTCGTCAGAACACCGGAAATCAATCCTGCAAAAATCGCCGCAACATTCTGTTTCAGCAGTTCGAACTGCTCATAAAGCGGGATCGCTAAACAAACCGTTGCCGGAGTCAGAAGGTAACTTAAGTATTTTGCGCCCTCATTATAACTCTCATATGGAATATGGAACGCAACCAGAAAAACGATCACGGCAACGATCGAGATCAGAAGTGGATTGAATACTGCCAGTTTTAATTTTTTCTTCAAAAATACACCCAGCTCATATGCCAAAATGCTGATCGCAACACCAAAAAATACGGAATCACATAAAAACTCTTTCATTGCTGCTCTCCTTTCCTTTTCCCCCTGCGCATCACAAATTGTGTCACATGACCGGACACGATCATAACCACGATCGTTGATACCACCATGATCATCACGATCTGCACACAGATCGGGCGTAGTGCATCCCATGCATCAATGAGTCCTGCACCGGCCGGAATAAACATTAACGGCATGATTTCGATCATGAACTTTCCGGCATCTTTGACTGCTGCAAGTGGAAGGATCCTTGTTTCCAGTGCAATAAATAAGAGAACCAGCCCATAAATACTTGCCGGTACCGGAAACGGGAGCACATATTTTAACAGCTCTCCCAGAAATGAAAACAACAGAATGATCATAAATTGTCTCAAGTACTTCATAAAATATCCTTTTCTTCAGAGGCTTCTCTGAAATTTCAATTTTCAGCCGGATATAATCATAGCACTTTTTGTTAGAATATCAACCTTTTCCGTTACTAATTATCCACTTGTATTTTTTAAAAAACATCAGATTTGTTTTCCAGTTTATGACGTGCCGGATTTTCTAAAACTTCCCCGGACGCGTCAAAGCAGGAACCGTGACAGGGACACTCAAAAGTCTGTTCTTTTGCATTCCAGTGCAGAACACACCCCATATGGGTGCACCTGTTTTTTACACGCGGTTTTAAAATTCCCTTCATCGCCTCCCACATATTAATTGCAAGCTGTGGCTTTAAAATACCTCGCGACGGATTAAAAATGGCTGCAAATTCATTTTCCCTTCCCTGCACAAGATCCGAAAGAACAATTGCTGAGATCATTGCGCCCGTCATCCCCCATTTTCCAAATCCGCCCGCCACAAAAAGATCCGGTGTCGATGAGGAATAATTGCCGATATAAGGCAGTCCGTCTAACGTCATACAGTCCTGCGCCGCCCACTGCCCGGTAATTTCTGCTTCCGGAAAATAGAGTTTTGCCTGTTCCCTTAATTTTTCAAATCCATCCGGCTCTTTTCCGGTGCGGTGGGTGATTCCGCCTAACAGCAATGTATCCTCGTAACCGCGCAGGGAAAGTCCGCCCTTTTTTGCCTCCAGATAAATGCCATCCGGTATTTCCGTATTTTTTAAGGAAAGCACATAGGAACGCTCCTGGTACAGTTTCACAAAATAGCTGCCGCGCCGGTTGATAAACGGGAAATGTGTCGCCACGATCACTTTTTCCGCCGCCACCGACCCGTGATCCGTCAACGCAAAATATTCCGTCATTTCCCGCACGGGGGAATGTTCATAGATGTTCAGATTTTTTGCAATGGCTGCCACAAATTTTAACGGATGAAACTGCGCCTGATTCGGAAAACGGACTGCCCCCGCAGTTTCAAACGGCAGATCCACCTGCTCTACATATTCTGCCGGAAATCCAAGCTGCATGACTGCCGCCGCTTCCCGTTTCAGTTTTTCCGCATCCATACGGTCAAACACATACGAATCGACTTCCTTCATATCACAGTCGATGAGCCACCCCAGGTCTTTGTAGCGCTTTAATGCAAGTTCATTGGCGCGAAGATAACCGTCTGCGATCTCTCTTCCCGCCCTGCTGATCAGACTGTCATAAATCAGCCCGTGCTGTGATGTGATCTTTGCTGTCGTATTTCCGGTCACGCCGCTGCAGATGGTATCTGCCTCTAACAGACAGTAATCCACCCCTGACCGCTGCAAAAAATAGGCGCACAGAATGCCCGCCATCCCCCCGCCAATGATCAGTACTTTCGTTCGGATATCTTTTGTCAATGTATGAAACTCCGGCAGTTCTGCCGTCTTTTTCCAGATTGATTCCATGATTTCTCCTGACTTTTTTAGTCAGTATGCGTCACAATATTAAATTTTATTCAGGCAGAATGGATTGAAGCTGTGTCCTGCGCTCCTCCCATTCCTCATAGAAGTCACGCCCGCTCTCATATGGACGGAAAAAGAAAATCTGTAAAAACATCATGCAGACCGTTTTCTTTTCATCCTCAGTATTCAGCCGGCTTAAATATTCCTGCATATTCTTTTTTAAGCTGTGCCACTCTGCCAAAAACTGCTGATATCGTTTTAACTGCGGCGTATCTAACCATTTTTCCACTTTGATTTTCGTTTTGCCGCGTTCACAGGCACCACTCTGTAGAAAATAGGAAACACCCTGCTCCTCATAAATTCTTCCCAGAGGAAATAGTCTGCAGATGCCTGGACGGTATGCATGGATACTGCACCTTCCCGCCTCATTTAAAAATACACAGGTATCCGTCTGTTCCTGCATTTTCAAATGCGGCACGATAAGCCCCTCTTCCACATGAAGTCCTACACAGGACTGCATCAGTTGTTCAAATCCCATCCCAAGCTCTGTCTCTAATCTTTTACAGTCGTACGGATCGACTAAAACTGTATCTCCCATCTGTTCACAGCAGCTATGACAGCCCTCGCAGTCACTGCAGCCGACACGGACCATATCATGTACGCCGTATATTTTTCCATCTGAAATTTCATTGATATCCTGTAACATATATGATATTCCTCTCTTATATCCTCCGCCGGAGACACGCAGCCTGAAATGTGAAAAATTTAATTCAAAGTCCTGTTTTATAAATTTTGATCAAAGAACGCAAGCATGTTTTCACTCCACATTTTTGCAGAAGTATGATATCCAAGCCCGATTCCATGATCTCCGGTCGGATAAACCTCGCACAGATGCTTTACACCTGCTTTTTCCAGTGCTTCATTCAAACGCATGGTATTGCTTGCAGGTACACAGCCATCGTCCGCATTGGCATAGGCATAAGTCATCGGATAATCCGACGTGATATGGAACTCAACCGATAATTTTTCACGAAGTCCCGGTTTCTCATTTGTATTATAAATATAACTTCCCTCGTGATATTCTGAAGTAAAGCTGATGACCGGATATAATAATCCTACTGCGTCCGGTCTGGCAGAAATTTTTCTATATTGTTCTACCATATCAGCTTTCTGGAATTTTGCAAGGTTTTCCAGTACATTTTCCTTTAATTCCTCATGGAGCAGCGCCTCACTCGCACAGAGATGACCGCCTGCGGATGCGCCCACGATCACGATCCGGTTCGGATCCACCTGATATTCCGCCGCATGTGCCCGCACATACATAACCGCTCTTGCAAGATCCATCTGTGGCAGCGGATAGTAGTTCGGACGGATCCGGTAGCATAAAATAAATGCCTTATAGCCGCCATCGCGTTCCATGCGCTGTGCAGGCTGAAGTCCCTCATTATAGAAGGATACCATCTCATAGCCGCCGCCCGGACAGAGGATCACTGCCGGTTTTAAGCCTGATGTATTTCTTTTTTCCTTGGAAACCGCCACAGATTCATAAGGCGGGATGGAATCACTGCCAGCAGTATGCGCAAATGCCTCGTTGTCCACAGCCGGATCACCGGTAAACAGCCAGACACCTTCCTCCGTATTTAAATCTGCATCCGGGATCCCGTTTTTCCAGTGTGACATTTTATCGCCTGCCGATGCATCATCATTTTCTCCCCACAGTGGAATGTACTTAAATTTCTTTGTCTCCGCCGTTTCTTTGATCAGGTTTGCACATTCTAAAAAGGCATCCGCTAAAAATGGTGCTCCCCACTCCATCGTTTCTTCCTTCTCAATCTGTGCCATCGTATGATCCCTGTGTTCCACCGGTACGCATGCCATAAAACAGGTTGGAAACAGATTGCCGGCTGCACGTCCGACCGGCTCTGTATTTAAAATTTCGTTCATGGTGTTGTTTTTTGTAAACATGTGACTGCCTCTCTTTATACTGATTTTTTCAATGTATTGATTCCTGCTTCACATATGATAAGGTGAGATCTGTCTTTATCAAAACACTGACTATTACGAAAAAAAATCTGATGATACTTTTAATATACATCAGATTTTTCGTGCTGGGTACTAGAAAAACTATATTATTTTTGCATGGAGAATTTGTCTAAGCCAGGCTCTTACAGATTGTGTCCATATTGTAGTCCGGGACAGATTTTTGTTTCATTTAATTATTACGTATTTTCAGATACTCCAACCAGCTTTTTCATTTCGCCATTACTGATTCCAACCTCAAGAATGTTCATCTCCACTGCCTCCCATTCTTCTGATTCTTTTACCTCTGATACAATCCTGTCAAGCTCTATAAGCCGTTCATCCTTTACCTTAATTTCTGGATTATCTAATCGTGTATCTTTCATATATTGTAACAAACTTATCAACTCTTTGGAACCAGTTTTACTTGCCATATTTAAGAAAATTTTTGTTGTACCATCCCCAAAATGTAATCCTGTTATTTCTTCACATCATCATGCATATTATTTTCCATTTCCATATTGATCTGCCTATTATCAACGGTTTTCCCCCACGCATCCAAACGTATCGCCCTTTTTCCGTAACGATTTAAAATAACCTGCTCTACCTTAACCTCCTCCATCTTAATATCCGGTTCATCTAAAATAATACTTAATGTATTTTCATAAGCCTTTCTATTTTTCATTACAGTCCATTTGATAACCATATTGATTTACTTTTGAATTGTATTTTTGACTATTAAGAACTATATTCATAATATACTACATCAAAAAACACATCTCAATCATTTTATTATGAAAAATTTATAAACCACTACCACAAAAAAATACCGGATAAAGACGCAGTTCCAAAACTTTCTGCGTTCTTTATCCGGTATCTATCATTCTGCTATGTTTTCCATCGACTTATCTATAAAGCCTAAAAACTTTCTGTCTCAATTAATCCTCAAACGGAATAACTGCTCCATCATAAGTATCGTTGATGAATTTCTTGATGTCATCAGATTTTAATACTTTTACAAGTGCCTGGATGCCAGGGTTGTTCTCGTTTCCTTCTTTTACAGCGATGACATTTACATATGTTTTTGCTGCCTCAGAATCAGATGTCTCGTATGCTAAGGAATCCTGTGCTACAGAGTAACCTGCCTGTAATGCGTAGTTACCGTTTAATACAACGAATGCAACTTCCGGTGCCACTCTTGCTACCTGTTCTGCTGCGAGCTCTTCGATCTTTACGTTGTGCGGGTTCTCAGCGATATCGTTGACAGTTGCCTCTAATCCGGCGCCGTCTTTTAAAGTGATGATGCCGTTGTCCTGTAACAGTAATAATGCTCTTGCCTCGTTTGTGGTATCGTTTGGTACTGCAATCGTATCGCCGTCTGCTAACTCAGAGAGATCTTTCTTTGTTCCCGGATAGATTCCGAATGGCTCATAGTGAATGCCGCCTGCATTGACAAGGTGTGTACCTTTCTCTGCGTTGAAGTTCTCTAAGTAAGGAATGTGCTGGAAGTAGTTTGCGTCGAACTCGCCGCTCTCTACTACCTCGTTTGGAAGTACGTAATCATCAAAAATTGTGATCTCTAAGTCCCATCCCTGATCTGCAAGGATCTTCTTTGCTTCCTCTAAGATCTCTGCATGTGGTGTTGCAGAAGCTGCTACGGTAATTGTGCCGCCCTCTGTTGTCTGTGTGTCAGCTACGCTCTCGGCTGCTTCACTTTCTGCTGCAGTGGTGTCTGCAACTGCTGCATCATTTGTTTCTGCTGCTGCGTTATTATCTGCAGCTGCATTGCCTGCTGTGTTGCTGCTGCCGCATCCTGCGAATGCAGATACTGCTAAAACGCCTGCTAAGATTGTGGTAAGTACTCTTTTTTTCATAATATGAATCCTCCTTGTTTTGCGGAGCAAAATGCGACTGCCTTTGCAGGAGCAGAGGATTTTACTCCTTGTTTTGCGGAGCAAAATGTCTGCTATGCATGCTATGCTCAATAGCTTGCATAGCATGTGCCTCTTGCATGGAGCAATGCCCAACACATTGGGCAGGATTTTACTCCTTGTTTATACAAATGTTAAAAAACATTGTTTACGTTTATTTTCTGCGATCTAAATTGCTCGCAAGCTTCATGCCGATCGTCTGGAATATCTGGAATAAAATTACCAGTAAAATAACCGTTACGATCATGATATCGGTCTGCCATCTGGTATAACCATAGCGGATTGCGATATCTCCAAGTCCACCGCCGCCGACGGTTCCCGCCATTGCGGAATATCCTAAAATTGTTCCAAGTGAAATGGTTGCCCCTACGATCAGGGATGTACGCGCTTCCACTAACATGACTTTTGTTACAATGGTAAAATTGGATGCTCCCATGGAACGCGCTGCCTCAATGACACCTGCGTCCACTTCCTTTAAGGAAGACTCCACCATTCGTGCAATATATGGTGCCGCTGCTATGACAAGCGGTACGATCGTCGCTGTCGGACCATAGCTTCTTCCGATCAGAAATCTCGTAAACGGAATCAGCACGATCAGTAAAATCAAAAACGGTACGCTTCGGATCAGGTTTGCGATCACGTCTAATACCTTGTAAACTGCTGTATTCGGATGAATTCCATCTTTGTCAGTGACCGTTAAAAGAATTCCCATCGGAAGTCCGATCACATAACCGATCAGTGTCGATGTCAATGTCATATAAAGTGTGTCCTTGATGCCCTCTAACAGCATCATGATAATCTGCTCATTCCACATCTTCGGTCACCTCCTCAACTGCGAGTCCTTTTTCTTTTAAATATTCCTCAATATCCACCTGTAAATGTCTATCCTCCGGAAGTCCTAAAATCATTTCTCCCTTGGCTACACCGCCGACATTCTTGGTGTCTGCCCTTAAAATATTGACCGGTGTTTTAAACTGTAAGATCATGTTTGCAATGACCGGCTCAAATGCGGAATTTTCAGAAAAGACGATTCGGATCTTTTTATCTCCCTGCATGCGCTCCTGAACTGCATTTGCCAATGGTGCATTGTTATTCCCCGGCTGATCCCTTAAGATCAGTTCCTTTGCAGCTTTGGATTTCGGATGGGAAAAGATATCCTCCACAAGTCCGTCTTCCACTAACACACCATGTTCAATGATCGCCACATGGCTGCAGATCTCACGGATCACTGACATCTGATGTGTGATGATCACGATCGTGATGCCAAGTTTTTCATTGATCTCTTTTAGCAGCGATAGGATCGAAGCGGTTGTCTGTGGATCTAATGCGCTGGTCGCCTCATCGCAAAGTAAAATCTTCGGATCGGAAGCAAGTGCTCTTGCGATCGCAACTCTCTGTCTCTGTCCTCCGGAAAGCTGTGCCGGATATGCCTTTTCTTTTTCGGAAAGGCCAACCGTTTTTAACAGTTCTCTCGCTCTTTCTCTCGCCTCTTTCTTTTTCTTTCCCTGAATCTGCATCGGGAAACATACATTGTCAAGTACACTCTTTTGCATCAGAAGATTAAAATTCTGAAAAATCATCGCAATATCGCTGCGCTGCCCTCTTAATTCCTTCTCTGTCAATGCTCCTAATTCCTGACCCTCGATCAGCACCTGACCTTCTGTCGGTTTCTCTAAGAAATTTAAGCATCGTACCAGTGTACTTTTTCCAGCTCCCGACATACCGATGATTCCGTAGATATCGCCCTGCTCCACCGTCAGATTGATATCACTTAATGCCTCAACGGTCACTCCCTTTTGTTCAAACCTTTTATAGAGATGTCTGACCTCAATTGCTGCCATACATGTTCTCCTTTCTTCCTGCCCTATGTGAGCACCTGTCTGCACTCCGCGCTCCATATTAACACAAATTTTATTTTAAGGCAAAAAAACAGATGCTCCCTCGCGGAAACATCTGTTTTACATTTTCTATCAACGCATAAAATCAGATATCTTTCCGCACACGAAATCGTCCCATACAGCACATACACATCATGCCGCACATGGATCCTGTCATCATCATTTTGTCTGCTGTTGTATAGGTCTTAATTTCTGTACGCATATCTGATCTCTCCTTTCTCCTACTGCTCTGTCTTGATTTGATAGTCCTTATTATAACAGGTAGTTACAGAAAGTGTTAATATTGGAAACCTTGAGTTGGTTATAGGTTTCACCTATAACTGATTACATCACATTTTCCCTGTATTTTTTTAATTCTTCGATATAGATCTCCCCGATATGGCTGACTTTTGCCCCTTTCCGCTTCACATAGCCAATGCGCATTTTCTCCGTTTCCTTTAACGGGATTGCCATATAGTCACTGCCGTTTAGTTCCTCACAGATAATTCCGGAACAGAGCGTATAGGCATTTAATCCAATCATCAGATTCAGAAGCGTGGCACGGTCATTTGCCTTGATGAGTCTTTTATAATCATAAGTACTCTTCATTTCCTCCGCCAGATAAAGCGAATGGTGTTCGCCCTGATCAAAAGAAAGACATGGATACGCATCGAGTTCTTCCATCGAGATCACTTCCTGTTTTGCCAGCGGATGCCCGGACCAGAGATAGACATAGGTGTCGCAGGAAAACAGTTCAATAAATTCCAATCCGTGTTCTCTGATGATCTTATTCATGACTTTCTCATTGAAATCATTCAGATATAAAACCCCGATCTCACTCCTGAAATTTTTTACATTTTCAAGTACATCATAAGTGGTCGTCTCATGGACTGCAAATTCATACTGTTCCATTCCAGCCTGTTTTACCGTCTCCACAAATGCCTTGACTGCAAATGTATAGTGCTGCATGGATACGCTGAACTTTTCTTTGACCTGCTTGTCGATATAGCGGGAAGTGAGCAGTGTAAACTGCTCCGTGACCTGTCTTGCATATCCTAAAAACTCTTCCCCCTCCGGTGTCACCAGGATTCCCCGGTTAGAACGCACAAACAGCTCAAACCCGATCTCCGTTTCAAGTTCCCGGATCGTCTCTGAGAGACTCGGCTGGGAAAGAAATAGTGTCTTTGCCGCCTCATTCATCGATCCGCAGTCCGCGATCGTCAATGCATATTTTAACTGCTGCAGTGTCATCTGATCCTCCCTTTACCCTTCCACATCCCCGGTCTGTTTTAAATATCTCTTCTTGCTCGAAAAACCTCTTCCCGACACTTCACTGACTTTATTGATAATCACAAAGGCATCCGGGTCTACTTCATGAATCAGTTTTTCCGTTTTGGCAAGCTCACGCATGGATACCACGGTCAGAAGCATCATCGTGTTATTTCTTAAGAACCCTGTCTCGCTGTTTAACAGTGTCACACCGCGGTCAATATCTTTTAATACCGCTGTGCGGATCTCATCAATATGGCTGCTGACGACCTTGATCTGCATTTTCGTAGTTCCAAGCATCAGACATTTATCCAGCACTGCGCTGTATACGATCACAAGCAGAATGCCATAGAGTACCTGTTCACCTGTGCTGTGAAATACCTGAAGGAGTAAGATCAGCATATCAAATACATAGATGGAACTTGACACCGGAATCTTAAAATACTTATTTAAGATCAGCGGCGGAATATCCATGCCGCCCGTGGAAGCCCCCATCCGGATGACAAGTCCGATCGCTGCCCCGATACAAATACCGCCAAAAACAGTACACAAGATCAGGTCATCGGTAATCCGGTAACCCCCAAGCAGCCTTGTGATCAGTTCGAGTGCAATCGGGTAGCTGAATGTGCTGACAATCGTATTTGCCGCAAACTTCCACCCGAATGCAAAAAATCCGATCAGAAACATAATGGTATTAAATACAAATACAAACACGGTGACCGGCGTGTGGAAAACATCATTGACAAACAGTGCGATACCGGTCGTTCCACCGGTGATCAGCCCGCTTGGCAGAATAAACATTGCAATTCCAAATGCATAAATGCAGTTTCCAAATATCACAACCAATGTTTCCACAATTCTTTTTAAAATCTGTCGCATAAAACTCTCCATTCCTGCATGTGAAAAATCTTATTCTTCACACGGATGTCTCTCCGTAGTTATTCTTCGTCATCCTCATCCATGACATCTTCTTCATATTCGTCATACACTCTCTGATGTCTCTTTTTGCTGCGGTTTTGATCCTGATGCGCCACATCCCGGATCAGACTTACGATTCCTTTATAAATCTCCCGGATGACCGCAAAAATAAAAAACATCACGATAAACCCGACTACTCCAAATACGATATCTGCAAATTCCATATTGCCGGTATTCGTCACCTTCTGTCCGATCTCAATCGCAAATGTGATCACGATGATCAGTGTAAAAACATAAATCCATGCGATCACCATCACATGATCGTGTTTTGCGAGCCATTTAAAAACAGGATACACCACAAAAATAAACATCATTCCCAAAATTCCAATGACTAAAAAATGCAATTCCTTATCACTGAAATTGTATTCGTATGCATCATTGAACCGGAGCAGATAACTATGTATCTTCGCGAGCAGTTCCACAATGCCATAAAGTAATTCTTTCATAAACCTCATCCTTTCTACCGGGAATTATCGTAATATATCTTTTTTAATTTGTAAAGAAAGAAACCTTTAATTTCCCATAAATCAAAAAATACCCGGGGTCTTGCGACTCCGGGCATCTCTCATCTACTTTGTAACCTGTGATCAATATACATGTTTCTTTGACTTATGCGCTTCTCTTGCCTCTTCTACTGCGGCATGATCTGCAATATTGATCTTGGCTGCTGCCTTTTTCTTTTTTAATGGATGTTTTGGATTCTTATCTGACATACTATACGCTTCCTTTCTGCATATCATCTTTCATCCTTTTACTTTATTTCCTTGCTTCGGTTACGTTATAGCACTATAAATCAGCAAAGTCAAGTATTATCCATCTGTTTTTTTGTTATTTTATGATTTCTTTTAAATTTTCAGAATATTTTTATAATTCATAATCTGAACCTAATGCAGTGTAATATACACGAAATCCATGCCTTTTCTTCTCCACATAGTCCATCCGGATCAGCAGATTGATAAATTCCTGTATCAGACCTTTTTCCCAGCGTCTGTTATACACTTCATTCACTGCTTCCGTTAACTCAGCAGTACACATCTCTTCATTTTTGTCCCACAGAATATTTAAGATCATATTGGCTGTGTCCGGAAGATTGTCTAAAAATACACTTTCCATCTCCATCACTCTGCTCCTCATCTTTCGTAATGCTCCGGTACTTATTCAAACCGTGACTTTCTGCCCATGAGTTTAGCATAGATTTGATGGCATTAAAATAGATATGTCCGATATTCTCGGAAACACGTCCTTTTCACATTTATATTCTTAATATAGCGGATTTTTCCAGGTTTATGCGTCAATTCCAAGTTCCGCCGGAAGGAAACGCGGACAGACATTCTCGGATGACGTGATCACGGACGCCGCCAGACGTGTTCCAATCTCCACCGCTTCCTCTAAGGTTTTTCCGTATGTCAGACCACTTGCCACACCTGCGCAAAACGCATCGCCTGCTCCTGTCGTATCTTTTACCTGTACTTTTTTTGCCGGGCAGATGCCGTATGTGCCTTCCCGGTCTGCATAGACCGCACCTTTGCCTCCCATCGTCACAACCATGGACGGAATATTGGCACGTTTTACACAGCCTGCAAGAATTTCTGCGAGTGCTTCCGGTTTCTTTTCGCTGTAATCATCCGAAAAGAACATCCCTGCCTCTAACTGGTTACAGATAAAACAGTCAAATTTCCGCAGGAAATCTCTTCTCTCTGCCGCAATACTCATATTGCTGACAACCCCGTAAAGCGGTTTTTTAAACTTTTCACACAGACTTACCACTTTTTTTACGATCTCTTTATCCATATCCACTTCGATCACGACAGAATCAGCATTTTCAAAAATCTCATCCCCGGATTCTTCCAACACATCAAGAATCGGCATCAGATTCGGTCTCTGTGAAATTGAACCGGCAACATCTCCACGATGGTCAAATACGGCAAGCCAGGTTCCCATTCCATTTGGAATCGTTAACATGTATTCTGTATTTACTTTATGATTCTGCAGTTTGTGAATGACATCACTTCCAAGTGCCGAATCATCCACAATTCCCAAAAATGTAGGGCGCAGTTCGATATTCGCGATATCTTCTACAACGTTACGGCTGACACCTCCATGGATATATTCGATTCTTCCAGCATTTCTCCCATCCGGGATATAAATATCTTCCGGAAACCCCTTGATATCCACAAATACTGCACCAATTACTACAATTCCATTTTTATTTACTGCCATATATTTCAATTACCTTTCTATCGTTTTCTGATATGGATCTCCGGGATCGCCACACTGTCATAAGTAATTCCCGGCTTTTTTTCATCTTCATCTGCCGCATCCTCCGGTTCATGTGTATGGATCTCCGGAACCGCAAGATTATCATAAGTCAGATTGTATTCGTGACCTTTCTCTCGTTTCTTTCTGAATTTAAACATACTTACTCCGTTTCTTCTATTATAATATATTGATGAAAAATGTAATAACCAGACTGTTGATAAAATCTGCAAACAGACTTCCGATCAGAGGAATGATCAGATACGCCTTTACGGACGGAGCATATTTTTCACACAGCACCTGCATGTTTGCCATGGCGTTCGGTGTCGCGCCCATTCCAAATCCACAGGTTCCGGCTGCAAGCACCGCTGCGTCATAATCTTTTCCCATCACATAAAATACCACAAACCTTGCAAATACACAGATCAAAACTGCCTGTACTGCCAACAGTATGATAAGCGGCAGTGCAAGCGACGCAAGCTGCCACAGTTTTAACGTGATCATTGCCATTCCAAGGAACAATGACAGCGAAATACCACCGATATCATTGATCTCTCCCATATGGATCACAAACTTGCCGGAATACTCTCCGATATTACGAAACAGTGCCGCTGCGATCATTGCGCCGATATAGATTGGGAACGTCATTCCTGTTTTCGTCAGAAGCCAGGAAAAAACGGTGCCCAGTCCGATTGCCAGAATCAGCTGGAACACTGCAGATGCATACATATTCGTATGACGCTCATGTTTCTTTTCATCTTCCACCAGAAGACTGTCATCTTCCGGCACAACCGTATTGAGCAGATTTTTCTTTTCGATCAGTTTCCTGCCAAGCGGTCCGCCAACCAGACTTCCCGCGATCAGTCCAAATGTTGCCGCCGCGGTACAGATCGTCGTTGCACCTTCCACATTCAGATCCTCCAGAACCGGGCCAAACGCGCCCGCAGTTCCGTGTCCGCCCACCATCGGGATCGAACCGGTACACATACCGATCAGCGCATCAATGCCAAGCAGATGGGATGTTCCGATTGCAAGCAGATTCTGTAAAACGATCAGGAGAATGACCAACCCTAAAAATATCGCCAGCGACTTTCCACCACTCTTTAACACCTTCAGATTTGCCTGAAATCCTACTGATGTAAAAAAGAATACCATACACACTTCCCTTAAGGTATCATCAAAAGAGATCTCCATAAATCCACTGCTGTAACAGATACATGTGACGATTGCAAATAGCAGTCCCCCGACGACCGGCGCCGGAATACAGAATTTTTCCAGCACATGTATCTGTTGTTTTAGATAACTACCCAGCATCAGCACCAGCACCGAAGCTGCCAATGTCTGATACATATCCAACTGAACTTCCATATTTATCCTTTCGATTCTAATTCCCAAACCGGATCTTATTTTTCAAATCCGGTATTTACTCTGTCGGCACCTCGATACCGCACTCTGCATAATATGCCGCCGCACCCTTATGAAACGGGATTGTAATACCTCCAATCGCAGACTGCTCGTCCTCTTTTAATTCGATTGAGGCCGCATAGCGGATATCCTTTCCATGTAAAAATAAAAGTTCCGTCAGCTCTTTTACCGTATTCTCCGATAAACTGTCACCTGCCAGAAGCACCGCCTGTACAGACAGTGTTTTTACCTCTTCTGTCTGACCGGTATAAGTGCCTGCCGGAATCGTATATTCGGAATAAAACGGATATGCCGCCTTTAACCGGTTCCGGCATTTTACATCAATACTCAACAGCCGGATTCCGCATTCCTTTGCCAGTTCCCCGATCACTGTAGTCTGTGTTCCCGCTGTACAAAAGAACGCATCGATCTCTCCATCTGCAAGTTTCGCTGCCGCCTCCGTGTAATCCAAATTGACAGTCTTTACCATATCTCCGCTGATGCCCTGTGCCTGCAGAATCTGGTTTGCGTTCCGCTCTGTCCCGGATTCCTCTGCCCCGATACTGATCGTTTTCCCGAGAAGATCATCCAATGTCTCAATCTCGGAATCCGCGCGCACGACGATCTGGCATGCCTCCGGATAAAGCGCTGCAACCGCTTTATATCCCTGGTATGCTTTGTCCCGGAATTCCCCGGTTCCATGATAGGCTTCCTCCACCAGATCTGCCTGGGCAATCCCCAGTTCAATATATTTGCCCGAAAGAAGTCTGACATTTGCTGCAGATCCGGCAGTATTCCTTGTTTCAAGTTTATACGAAAAATCCTCTTTATTTGCAAGACTGACATATGCATTGGCAAAGGAATCGTACATTCCGCCGATTCCCGCAGCTCCAAACCGGATTGTTTTCCGGTTTGCGCCGCATCCTGCCAGCATTAAGATCATTGCCAGTCCAAGAAAAATATACCGACTTTTTATCAATCTATGCCCCCTCCTTTTCGATTAACTTTTATCTGCATGTTATGCATCTGATCTCGCATATGCATTTTTCATCTGACCGCTCAGTTCAAACAATACCTTATCGAGTGTATCTGTGGTTTCTTTCTTTAACATTCCTGCAACCGCACGGTTTGCCTCATGCCGGATCTCTTTTCTTTTTGCTGCATCCGTCTCTTGGGAAAGAAGTGCATCATAACGATTAATCAGCTCATGACCTTTCGCTAACACATGTTCCTTATATCTTTCAATATGGAATACCGAACTGCGGTAAGAGGCGTCTGCCATCGCCGCGATCATCCTGCCTGACCAGTAAAAATTGTCCGTGGAAACCTCACCTGTGGTGTTGCAGAGATAGTCCGGTGTCTCATCGATATCCGCATAAAACGGAACCAGTACATTAAACGCATTGGATGCAAATGCGATCCACTCGATCACATTACAGTCACGTTCCATTCCCGGACGCATCTGGATCACAGCCAAAAAGTCATTGCGGTTGATTCCGATCGAGCGGTATGCACCGCGCATATTTTTCTCCCCGTATGCCGCATACGGATCGTACGGCGTCCCCTGGAAGTGGGAGGACAGCACATATTTTACATCCTCCACCGTGATCTTCTTTTCCGGTACCATACACCACGGAATGTCGTCGGACTGCGGGGTATAGTCTGCATGTTCTCCATCCCAGACTTTCGTGTGCGGATTTAAGCAGCGCTCCATATACCACGCTCTCGGCGTATTGTATACATGGTCTGCGTCATCATGGCTGCCAAACGCATCTCTCGGATTTAAGCTGCCGTCCATTGAGAGATTCAGATGATTTTTCTCAATAAATTCTTTCAGATCTGAAGAACACATATATTCTTTCTGATCAGATAGCGCATCCTCAAGATCAAAGTGGTCAATACCAAGCTGGTTTGGCATGACAACATATACATCATCCGGCACCCTTCTTGCGATCCAGTGATGTCCGCCGATCGTCTCAAGCCACCAGACCTCATCCTGATCCTGAAAAGCGATTCCGTTCATCTCATAGGTGCCGTACTGTTCTAACAGAGAACCAAGGCGTTTCACACCCTCTCTTGCACTGCGGATATACGGCAGAACGATACATACGATATCCTCCTCGCCGATCCCGCCAGGTACTTCTTCTTTTCCATCTTCCGCCGGCTGAATTTCAACTAACGGATCTGCTCCAAGCACACGCGGATTTGATGTGATCGTCTCCGTTGCTGTCATCGCAACATTTGTCTCATTGACACCTGCCGCTGCCCAGATTCCTTCTCCCTCCACGGCATTTGGCACCGCCGTATAGCGCATCGGATCATCCGGAAGTTCGATTGTCACATGTGAAATAACAGATTTATATGTTTTCGGCTGCTCCTCCGGATGAATAACAACAAATTTTTTCGGTGTAAAATGTCCGGAACCGGAATCATCATTTCTTGCGATCATCGTAGAACCGTCATAAGATGCTTTTTTCCCAACAAGTATTGTAGTACATGCCATTTTTATTATCTCCTCTCAAGTGTTTTGTCTATTCTGCCTCGTCATAAAAAATTTTGTCTTTTTCTAACACCGTTCCGACACCATCCTTCACCTCAACAATGCAGACAGAACAGTTTTTCGGGATTCCCCCGCGCCAGATATCTTCTTTATCATCATAAAAATTTGCCAGAAGACAGCGTCCGGCTGCCCCGTGTGTCGATATGAAGATCGTAGCATTTTCATATGCCTTGTTCTGTACCAGCGAATGATAAAAATCTTCGGTCCGTTTTAAAACATCCTGAAAACTTTCCCCGCCCGGAGCCCTCATGCAGTGATACGGATCATGATAAAATTTATCAATAAAATCCGCAGGAAGGACTTTGCTGTCTCTCACACATTCTCCCTCCCAGTCGCCAAAAGAAAGTTCTATGATACGTCTGTCTGTAATCATAGGAAGATGTCTTCCCGCCATCACAAGCTCTGCCGTCTGTTTTGCGCGGATCAGGGGACTTGAAATGACAAGATCAAAATCTATGTCTTTCATGCCTTCACCGGTTAATTCTGCAAGACGGATGCCCGCATCATTTAACATGATATCACGCTGTCCCTGCAGTTTTTTCTGTTTGTTCCACGATGTTTCACCGTGCCTGATTATGTATAATTTCATCTTTTTGCCTTTCTGTATTTTATCTCCGGGTAATAAACGAATTTTCTGCTCATTGCCTAACACATTATAGCATGAGATTTTTTCTTTTCCAAATCTTATCTATGATTTCAGATTACACCTGTCACTGACGTATTTTTTCCAAATCTGGATTCTTCACAGCCGATAAGCATTTTTTCCGCACAAAGTAATAGCAGATCACCTGCATTATGATCGTAGCCAGCCAGGACGCCGGATACGAGATAAACAGAAAATACAGGGATCTGTGAAGCGGGAAAAATACAAAGATCCATAAAATACGCATCCCGACCGTGCCGATTACAGACAATATCATGGGAACAGAGGAATACCCCATACCACGCAGTGCGCCTGGGAAAAGATCCATGATGCCGCACAGGAAATACGGCACGGTTGTGATGGAAAGTATTTCCAATCCACATGCAATCACATCCGGTTCTTTGGTATAGATCGTCAGTATCTGTGCCCCAAAGAAATATGCGCTGCATCCAAGCACAGCAGCAACACTCACAGACAAAATCAGACAATCCATAAGAACTCGGTCCATTCTCTTATATTTTCCCACACTAAAATTCTGACTCGTAAAACTCATGCAGGCCTGTGTGATGGAATTGACTGAAACATACAAAAAGCCAAGCAGGTTATTGGCTGCCGTATACCCCGCCATCGCCGTCGCCCCAAAAGAGTTGACGGACGACTGTAACAGTGCGTTCGAAAAGTTGATCACAGTACTCTGGATTCCCGCCGGAATCCCTACCTGAAAAATCTGTTTCAGATAAGCACCATTGATGGACAGCTTTGAAAAATGAAGCTGGTAACTGCCCTGCGTCCTGCAAAGGCAGCGCAAAACAAGGATACAGGACACACACTGGGAAATGATCGTTGCGATTGCAACCCCGGCAACATCCAGATGGAATCCAATCACCAGGATCAGGTTTAATCCCGCATTGATACAGCCTGAAATGATAAGGAAGAAAAGCGGTCTTTTGGTGTCCCCGACGGCACGGAGTATCGCTGCACCGTAATTATAGAGCATAAAAAATGGCATCCCCATAAAATAGATCCGCATATATAAGGTTGACTGACCGATCACGTCATCCGGTGTACCCATCAGTTCCAGTGCTCCCTTCGCAAACAGCACACCAATAAATGCCATCACAACACCGCTGATCAGTGCTAACGTGATCGCAGTATGTACGGTCTGTGACATTTCTTCCTCCCGTCCTGCGGCATAAAATCTTGCCGCAAGCACATTCGCTCCAAGTGAAATTCCGATAAACAAATTCACAAATACATTGATCAGTGCCGTTGTCGAACCGACCGCTGCAAGCGCCTGACTGCCGCTGAATCGTCCCACGACGATGATGTCGACTGCATTAAACATTAATTGTAAAATTCCTGAAAGCATCAGAGGGAATGCAAAGGAAATTAATTTATCCATGATAGTGCCGTTACACATATCGATTTCATATTTATTATTTTTCAATGAGAGGACTCCTTTCCTGATTTCTTACTATCTGTATTTTATTATGCGTATCTTGTTATGCATAAATTTGTATTGAGTATTTTACATTGCGTATCTTACTGCCTTTTTGGGGCTTCGTCAATAAATTTTGTTTGGTTATCAAAAGGGGGATCTAGAACGTAATGGAGCAGCCTGCTGGTGAAAGCAGACTGCCCCATCTTCAGAAAACATGTAAAAATTTTATTATCGTGAATGATTTACGACCCGGACGGGATGCGCACGATATAATGCTCTCCATCCCGTTCCACCCGTGTTAAGACCGGAATATGTTTTTTACGAAGCTGATGCACAACCGGATAGGTCAAAAAAACATCGCCTTCCACATAAACAGCTTCCGGTTTTTCCTTTAAAATCTGTTTCACCTGGTCTTTGATCCGGCTCTTCCACTGTTGCTTTTCCATGATAACTTCTCCGTAAATTCCCTGCACCTCAAGTTCCGGGACATCCGGCAGCGCGCAGTGTGAAATGCGCGCATGCTCCATTCCTGGCAGCTGCTGTAAGAGTTCATCCGCTTCTTTTCCACCGCCAAAATTTACGATCACCGGCTCCTCCTTAAAGCAGGACAAACTGATCTTACATGCCGCCACGGCATCTTCTAATGTGCCAGCCGTCATCAGAAAACCTCCCTTGTGGCAGAAGCCTGCACTGAAAAGTCCTGTTGCCTGCACCAGCTCCTCATTTTCTAATCCAAGCCATTTTTCCGGGAAGCTGCACTTGTAATTCATGGAGTATTCTCTTTTCTGTGGCTGGATACAGTAACCGCCGCGGTTGGATGGGAAAATCACAAATGCGATATCGGTTTCTGAGAGCCTTTTCTGACACGGGATAAATTCCGGCAGAACCAGTATTTTCGCCTCATCTTCCGGTTTTTCTCCTGCCTCAAGTGCCTTCTGCTGTGCCTCTAAAACTTCCTCGATCCGTTTATCTGCCCGCTCATTTCCAAGATAGCGTTCAAATTTATTTTCCAAAATCATTCCGGCTACACCGACTGCCCGGAAAAATGCGTCATCACTGCTGCCCGCTGCATCCCAGGCCGGATTGAAATTTCCGATCAGTGTTGCGAGTTCATTTTTCTCCCCGGTATTGTCATTGTTATCCAGCGGCTGCACGAATGCCTCATCAAACGTCTGCGCGAGTTCCTCTCCTAAGATTCCGGCACCAAGCTGCTCCCAGAGCAGTCCAAACGCCGCATACGGCACTCCGTTTTCACGGATCCTGCTGTCTTTCTGATGATGATCATACTCTCCGCGTCCGATGTCAAATACGATCCCGTCATAATCTTCTGGAACTTTGCCGCCGCGCGTGATCGTAATTTCCGGGTTTAAATAGAGCAGCAATGCTGAGGAAAAAACGTCGTCCGCGTGAAACTTGCCGCTGTGGGTAAATGCTTTTGCGTCTTTTTTGGTGATCTGTTGTAATAATGTGTGATTCATGATGATATCCTTTTACCTTTTTACATGATTACCTATTTTAAATTTTAAACTGACTGATGATCGTTTCAAGTTCATCCACAATTTCTTTATTGTTCAAAACCGCATCCACAATTTTCTTAAACTCTTCATCGATCTGTGTCATATATCCGGAATTTTTCACCACTTCTTCCTTCTGTTTATCAAACCCATCCATAATGTCATTTACATAATAATGAATACGTTCCATACTCTGCTGCAGTTCATCTATACAGCCACCAAACTTCTCCATCTGATTTTTAAAATTATGTGCATCGCTTGCATATTCCTCGCCTGTATGTACAAGAACATCATAATCTGAAATAACATTTGTTTTCACATAGTTTAGCAATTCAAAAGAAGATTCCGCCAGTTTATCTACGATATCCACGATAAACGTATTAATTTTCTGAATTTCCCCTGCAGTCTTTGATGATTCCTCTGCAAGACTGGATATCTCGTTTGCCACAACTGCAAACCCTTTGCCACTTTCTCCCGCTCTTGCGGCCTCAATGCTTGCATTCAGCGCAAGAAGGTTTGTCTGGTCTGCAACATTCAGAATCTGGTTTGTAAGCTGTTGTATCCGCTCTACTTCCTTCGATTCTTCAATTTTATCTTCAAGCGTCTTTCCAATTCTCACAATCGTATTCTGCATACATTCTCTGGCAGATACGGCATCTTCTTCTAACTTTTCCGCTTTTTGTCCAACCTCACCAATGTACTCTGCCTGCGATTTTGTCTCATGTATGACGGATGACATCATTTCCTTATTGCTCTGTGCATTTTCAGCAATCTTATGCACCATGTCGCTCATTTCAAGAACCCTGCCTTCCATAGCGTTCATGGTAGCATTTACTTTCGACACTTCATTTGCAGACGAAGTTACAATATTATTTACATGCTCTGAATTACTTAAAAGTTTCTTTTCACTTGCACTGATATTTTGAATGATCTCACGCAAGTTCTCCAGAAAGATATTTAAACTGTCTGCAATATTTCCAACCTCATCTGTCGATCTTACATTTATCTTCTGTGTAAGATCTCCCTCTTTCTTTGCAAGCTCACTCATTTTCTCCGCTATCACACTTACATTTCTTGACAAAACACCACTGATAATAAGCGCAAGTGCTGTTGCTATCACCAATCCTGCAAGTTCAATGATTACAAATTCTTTTATAAATATGTTTTCCTGAAGTCTGATATCAGTTGCAGAACAATCCACTCCTACAATTCCTGCAATTGCACCGGAACTATTGTAAACCGGAGCAAATGCACTATAAAAATCTCCCCACTCATCGGATGTCATTTCACTATCAACTGTGGCATTCCCGTCAAATGCCTCTGCTATTTCATCATAAATCTCATATTCTTCGCCAATCGCAGCCCCTTCTTCGGTATCAGCGTCAACAATAAATTCCAGCCTGTCACCATTCATCCGCATTGTATATATGTATTTGATATCATCTCCACACAAGAAATCCTGCAGCTGCGATAATATTTCTTTATAATTTTCTGTTTTCTCATCTCCGGCTTTAATTTGTCCTAAAATATCACCATCGATTCTTTCCGCAGCAATTTTAGCTGAATTTCTGGCATTGTTCTTACACTGTTCTAACAATGTATCTTTCGCCTGTACGATAAAAAACCAGCCGATCAGATTCGTCACAATCAAAACACATGCTATCATTCCGGTCAAAATTTTTGCACGTATGCTGATTTTAAAATTTTTCTGTGATTTACCCTCTTTCATGCTGTCCCCCGCCCTTCATATCATTTATATGAATATTATAGCGTTTTGCATTCTCTCTGGCAAGAAAATCAAACTTGCTAAGTTCTTCTTCCCTCGTCCGGCAATGAATCATTCCATCGTCAGCATACCTTTCAAATGGTGCTTGCAGAAAATTTCTTTTTCCGCATATTCCCCGATATCCTCGGCCTTGCGCTAGGGAGACCGGAATAACATTTTGCATTGATTGACGGTGACCCTGATCAACCAGTTTTTCAAATGGAAATCTGATTCAATCCGATACTTTCCTGATAGCCCGCCATCCCATATTTTGTTACCGCATCCACGACAGGGAGCAGCCTTTCATCTGTAATCTTTTGCAGCATTTTCTTTCTCTTTTCAGAAATTATTTCTTTCGATCTGCACTGCTCATAATCGAAAGGCGTCATATGCCAATAGCAGAATGTTCCCCGATAGTACTGCGATAATTTTTGTGCGATCAGTATCCCCTCCGGATCGAGATCGCCGGAATAATATACCTTAGTTCCTGACTTTGCAAGCAGTTCTAACACCAAAAGCCCTGCCAGTCTTGGCTGCCCATTCATGCACATGCACGACTTTTCTCCACAGATCAGGGCAAAAACAGACGGGTTTTCCACGATAAAGATCTCATGATCCACACACTCGATACGCTCCCATTCAGAAAGTACTGTAAGCGGCACCTGCACCATATTTTTTTCCTGACAGAATCCGTCCATCCCTCTGTGTAATTCTCCGTTCTTTTTGATCGCATGCACGTTATAAAGCAATGCATAATTGGAAATATCATCGATTAATATCCCGGCAAGAAGATAGCTTTTCTGTCTCTTATATGCAGGAAACATTTCTAAAGTTTCCACCTGTATGCCCCTCTGTCCTAAATCCATCTGTATGACCTGATAAAGGATCTTTCCCTCTGCCGTGCCCTGGTCAAATGCATGCGGATTTCCGGTTACAGCAGCGGCAAATACCGCGAGGTACACGCTCTTTTGTGTGCGGTACGGCAAAGCGTTATATAGGTTCGCACACAGCCAGAGAAGGCGTTTCCACTCTTTTAAGTTCTCTTTGTCGCTGCTTTTTAAAATATTTTCGAATGTATCAAACTCCAAAAAGGCAGGAGTCCCTTTGAAATTTTCAAGGAACTCCTTTTTTATCTCCCGTATCTGATTTTCTTTAAATGCCTTTTCCTCTGCCTTTCCAATCAGCGCTTTTCCAAAATACTCTGCCAGCACTTCTTCCGGTGTGACCGTCCCATATTTGCTGCAGGAAAGTGCTTTTCGGAATTTTTCAGCAGAAACCGTAATACTTTTTTTGCCATGAAAATTCTGGCAGAAGAATCCTTCTAACGTGTCAAGTCCGTCCCCAGATATATTCTTTACAGTCACTTTACCCGAAAATCTGCCGTAGGAACTGTATTTCTCACGAAAACCTGTAAAGATGCGCTGCCAGATCTCATTTTGCCTGAAATATGCCACGCAGTCACGTTTTAACTTTTCATGCCCTGTCAAATTGTTCAATCTCTATCCCTCTTTGTTCTACTTTTTCTTCATCATCTAACAGTTCTTTACTGTGTCCGTTCCATAAATAAGGCATTACGGTAACAAATTTCGCGTTTTCCGGGCGGATCAGCTGATAAATTGCCAGCGCATCCAGCGTATCACAGTCTCCCCACAATACCTGTGAATTGATAATAAAATCAAATTCAAACTGTGTCATCAGGCGGAACATGTCTCTGATATTCCGGTTGTCGACACCGGCAAATGCCTCATCTAACGAGATCAGTCTCGGCGCATCCGCCCTGCCGCCCTGATATTTTGCAACGACAGCAGAAAAGAGCGGTACATACATGGACATTGCTTTTTCTCCTCCACTGAACGTACCAAATACACTATTGGTCAGTTCCTTCTGGCGCTCTCCGCTTTTTTGGGAGAACAACTGAAATTCAAACCATTTTCTATAATCAAGTGTTTCTTTCATGATCTGATAAAAGGAGATCATTCCGGCACTGTCACGCGCATTGCGTCTCGCCTCGTCGACCTTTGACCTGAAATGTGCAGAAAGTCTTGCCGCCTCTTCTTCACTCATCAGACGGTAATCTTTCTTTAACAGTTCTACCAGTTCCCTGGTGTCAAGCTGATCCTCTTTTTCGGCTGTCTTACTCCTCCATCTGAGACTCAGTTTCAGACCGCTTGACGTATCCATGCCATTCATCAGCGTATTCATTTTCTGCACCCACAGATTCGACGCATTGATCTTTCCCCGGATCTTGCGGCTCACAGTATTGGCCAGAATATCTTCGAATAATTCCCGGTCTCCGTCTTTGATCAGGTTTTCAAGCTCACTGATGTCTTCATCAAGATGTGTCAGCAGACTTGCAAACGTTACCTTCGTCCCCTGATATCAAGCCGCTTTGGGGTATAATCATCTATTTTTTCACTCTCATCTGATTCTGCAAATAATTCATTCTGCGTAAGCTGATAATCGGTCAGAAAACCTCTGTTTTCAAAATATACCCTGTTGAGGTCAGCGATAATACTGTTTTTTTCCATATCTTTGATATCCGTCAGCAGATAATCATAAATATGCCCTGCATCATCCGTAATCTCTTCTGGTACAGCCACATAAAAAAGTCCCCGCTCCTGTTCATAACATTTCCGGTAAAATTCCACTTTCTTTTCATATACCTTTATCGTATCCGCATTGCTGATACGGTTTGCTTCGATCAGCTTTGCTTCATCCGTCTTTTGTGTTTTTTCGGTCACGCGTTTCTGAAACTCTTTCGGAAATGCATTCAGCCACGAAATGCAGGCATCTAACCTGTCTTTGACCGCTTCATAATCTGTCAGGGCAAGCTGTTCCAGAATGGATGTTCTTTCTTCCTGTTTTGAACTGATCTGCTTTTCGGTCTCCCTTATGTCATATCTGATCTGATCCATATCAAGATCTAAATCTTCTAAATGAACTTTGCGCTCCCTTAAGTATGCCGCGCTTCTTAAAATCATTTCATGTGCCGACTTTAACTCTACCAGATTTTTGTCATATTCCTCCGCTGCACTTTTTGCACTCTGGAACGTCTCATAAGTACAGTTGAGATACAATTTTTCAGCGATCTCAATCGCACCCTTTTTCTTTTCCTTTATTTCTTCCAGAAAGGCTGTCAGCTGCTCCCCCGTCTTTTCATTTTCACTCCGCAGCAATTCATACTTTTGTTCTTCCGCTAAGAGTAGCTTCATTGCCTCCCTCAGATCCGTATCGCCCGGAAGCGCACCATATTCTGATTTCAGCCGGTCCTTCCGTTCTGATAAATTGTTTCGTTCTCTCTCTAAACCTGCAATCTTTTCCTCTAACACCAATATCAGATTTTTACATTCTTCTATTTTTGCAAGCCTGTGTCTTTCCCTCGCTTTACTGCCCAGATACCCTGCTTCATATTCCCCGGTAACTGTTCCAGCCAGAACACCCATATGATAGGAACCATCCTCAGAAACTGACACTTCATTCTCACCGCCATAAGCGATACTTGAAAGGATTTTTGTCAGTCTCTGGTTTGAAAAAATATCATTGACTTCCTCGTTTAGTTCCAGTACGTCCAACAGACTCTTTTCTGCCTGCGTTTTTCCTGCAAAAAGATAATGGTCTTCGCACCCTTTTACCGGTGTAAGAACCTGTTCCCTGTATTGCTCATCCACCACAATTGCATCGAGTATTCCCATTTTTAGCAGGGCTTCTTCTAAATGGTTACAGGCATCTTCATCCAGCTCCGATCCAAACTCTATCACTTTATAAAATTCCTGATATGGAATCCCTGCTTCATCCAGTCTCTGGCGGTTTCTTATCACAGCTTCTGATCTCTGTGGCTGTGGTTCTTTCTGATTTTCCCACTCACTCAGCTCTGTTTTTGCTTCATCGAGTTCTGTTTTTGCTGTTTCCTGCTCCAGAAGAATGGAATTGATCTGCGTTTCTATTTTAGACTGCTTTTTGATCCATTGATCTGCAGCCTTCTGGCGTACCACCGCGTAGTCAGAATTTTCCTCATACGTATCTGCGAATGTACTGAGCTCCCTCAATAGTTCCTTTTCCAATTTCAGTTCCACATTGTTTTCATTCCATTGATAAAGTGCTTCTTTCCACTCATTTTCTACCTGGATCAGCATGTTTTCAAATTCCGATATTTTTCGCTGGAGTGCGTCTAATTCCCGGATCTGCTTCTCCCTTTTCTGGATCATTTCATCCTTCTGCCGGTCAAGACTTTTAAGTTCTGCGAGCAATTTTTCTCCATCATTGATATATTGACGTGTATGTTCAAACTGCTGCCTGTGAAGATCAAATTTATAATCATTTTCCAGATCAGCGCACAGTTCCTCACTCATAAATGCAAATTCCTGGAATGCCATCTGGTCTGCTTCCTCACGCATATCTTCTAACAGAGTCTCTACTTCTTTTTCTTTTTCATACTTTCTGTTTTCTTCCTCTTTGATCTGGTTTGTGACATCTCTGTACTGCACTTCCTTTGCAGCCAGAAATGACTTTTTATCCGCAAGGATTTTATCATGAGCCTCAAGTTCTTTGGTAAGCTGTGCCTCTCTGCCCTTTAGTGCAACTGCATCACTTTTATTGAGGGACTCCTTTTCTTTTTCTAAGGTTTCCTTCTTCTGATTCATCTGCAGAATCTCTGTTTCAAGTTCCTCAATCTTCCGGTTACATTCTGCATATTTATCCTCATATGCCTTTTGTTCTGCTGCCGCTTTTTGTAATCTCTGCTTTGTACGCTCATATCTGTCCGCTTTTTCACAGAGCAGAAGTTTATTATATTTCTGGAAAACCGCATTGATCTTTTCAGCAGCCCCTCTCGCCTCCCTGCGCCCCTTTAAATTCATATTCATCATGTCCATATTTTCAATGGCTTCTGACATCGGACGCAGATCCTCATCCGAAAGCGACTGGAGAGAATCACTCAATATATCATTGATCACAGACGGTTTGAAATCCTTTGACAGCTTTGGGGTTCGAAGCTGGATCAGCAGATCTACCATTTCCTTATATTCATCTGCAGTCTCAAATCCAAATATCTGTCTGTTGACATAATCCATGTAATCTGCCTGACGATCAAATACTCTTCCGCCTTCTGCCACCCTGTTTTCCAGTTCTTTTTTGGAAAGGGTCACTTTCTCACCCATATCTTTGTACAAGAAAAAGTCTTTGCCGATGCGTCTTCCATCTGTCAGACTGAAATACCATTTATCGAGCGGTTTATTTCGCTTTGCGCGGATCCCCATTCCGATCGTCAGATATGTTTCACTGTCTTTTCTTTTGAACTCAAGATAAAGATAACCAGTTCTCTCTTCCCTTCCATCATTTTCCTCGAGAAGATAACTGCTCATTTTACGATCCCTTGAACCAAACGGATCAAGTCTCTCCGGACTCATATTTCCGTCTAATAGTAACGGCACAACACTCTGCATCGTTACCGATTTTCCGGAACCGTTTGAACCACGGAGAAGCATCCGCCCCTTTACAAAAGGAAATTCCTGTTCATCATAATACCAGAAATTGATCAGCCCAATTTTATTTGCCTGCCATCTACTGTTCATTTTCATTTCCTCCTGTGTAATCCTGCGGATAACTTCCCTGTATTTTTCCGACAAGCGGACAGATTTTTATCTGATGCATATCATCCACTTTTTTTATAAACATCCAGCGTTCCATTTCATCTGTTACGTTTTTTATAAACTCCCCTTCCGGCATATCCCGGTAAAGTTTCGCAAAACCAGATCCATATTCCTTTTTCACATCCAGGATCAGAGATTCAAACTCAATCTTATCAACAAGACTCATTTCTTCCGGCGTTATTTTCCACACCTTACCTTCTATTTTTTCTCTGATCTTTCCAAAGGCAAGCATTAAAATATCTGCCAGGGAATTGTTCTCCGGAAAAGCAGCTCCCATCCGGCAGTCCTGCCCGGATAAAAGAAATGCACTTCCCCGATGAATCTGTACATGACATTCAAAAAGCTGTTCTAATTCTTCAGAAAGCCTGTATCCGTAATATTTTAAATACTCGAAATCCTCCCCTGATCCATCTTCCCTGTACACTGCCGGTGCAAACAACAGTCTCTTATACACTCTGTGCCTTCTGGCTAACCCGCGGTCCTCGTCCACTTCAAACCATTCACTTTCCCGGAAATCTTCCGGTTTTGTATACTCCATGATATCCCGGGAAAAATTTCTCATAAAATATTTGGATGCCCCTGTATTTTCATATAAGACCTCGCCCCCGGCATCATCCATAAACACATCATCTGTTCCATCCGTCACACGAACCATTCCCTGTTCCACCGTATAGCGGAGTACCCGGATGAGTTTTCTCCGGTTGTTGTACAATGTCCAGTCTGTGATCTCACCGGGCATCACCGCCGTCATATATTCCGTCAGCTGTGACAGTATAAACTGCTCCTGTGCATCTTTATCTTCCAGAAACATCAATAAAATACACAGATACACATATTCTTCTTTCGAAGAGAACTGGCCAATTCCCATAAACTGCTCCGGGATGACCGGTATCTTTTCCAGTTTTATCAGCAAAGAATTATCTATGATCTGACAGCCTAATTTATCTGTCACATATTTCCGGATCTCCCCGACTGCATCCCTGACCCTGTAATACAGTTCCTTATCTTCTGATTTCAGTATCCAGCGTCTGTTTAACAAAATTTCAAGCTCTTTCATACGCTCTCCTCCTGAAATACGATCCTCATCTTTGGCATGGTAAAATTGCCATCCTCACAATGCACCACACATTTTTCTGCCATATTACTTTTGTCTAAACGATATCTTCTGCCATCATCCGTCCTTGCAGAAAAATCAACCGACTCCATTGCATCTGAAATCCATTTTAAAAGTATTTCCCGGATTCTCGGCTCTAAAATGGGCAATGCAGAAAAGTCAATGGCTCCATCTTTTTCTAACATCTTTATTTTCTTTTCCTCTTCCTTTTGCTGCTCTAACATTTTCCTGCGTATTTCTAATTTTTTTTCGGTTGATTCTATGATGGAACTTCTTTTTGTCTTTTCCCGGTATGTGCGCACTCTCGGTTTCAGTTCTATCCGAATCGGCTTTTCTTCATACACTCCCCGGTTCATGCTGTCCGTCTCTCTTACCTGATCCCCTGCGATATGAAATGTTTTTTCCATCCCAAAAACCATGGCAGACATTTTGTGTGCTTCCTCAAGATTTTCACATCTCATAAACATTTCAGCGACTTTTCTGTATTCCTCTTTGCGGTTTGCACCGAGTGCATTTTTTTCACTCAATTGTGCTGCATACCGCGTGATTCTCCGTATGATCTCATTTGTCACGTCAAAAAGTTTTGCTGCCTCATTTTCCTGTCCTTCACTGCCCACAAACCAGTCATAAATACTTTTAAAACGTCCCTCTGCCTTCTGCCGGATCATTTTTTCAGACACTTCCACTTCCATACGCGGAATCAAAAGCTCATATTCGACGATCTTATCAAATACCGCCTCGCGCATATCACTTTCCTGCGTTTTCAGACACTCCTCAATCACACCGACATTGCGCTGCAGACCTTTGATAAAACTGCGCAGATACTCAATCAGTCTGTCTTTAAACACCAGAAATTCCTTTGTGCGCATCATTTCCTCTGCCTTTACGCTGTTTAAGTCCCTGATATAATCCTGATAATTCTGATTCAGCCTCATAAAATCATTGTTTAAATCCGTCCACCATGTATAAACTTCATTCTTATCTTTCCCTGCCATCTCTGGAAAACGTTCCATATTTCTCCGTATCCGCTCAAGCAGCGTAGGTTCTAACGATGCCCCTTCAATAAAAAGATTTTCAAGACGGATCACAAGTCTCTCAATCTCGACACTGTATTCCGACATCTGGTAACGGTACTTCTTATTTTTAAATTCTTCTATGGAAGACACTCTTCTTGTGTCCTGTATCGTGTTTAAATTTTTCCATTCCGTAAGCATCGTCAGATCCTGCTGGCACTGCTCGATTTTATACTCTGACCAGAACGGATCTTTTAACATTTCCTCATAAACTTCTTCTAAATACAGCCAGTATTTTAACTTTTCATAATTCTCAAAAAAATGCGCATAATGCAACGATACCTGCTGACATTATCCGCATTTAAATATTTTGCCTCTGTGAGTGGTTTTAATAATTTATCTGATACCTGCAACGCGACATGTTCTCCTTTATTCATGATACGCCAAAACCAACTGCCTGATTCTGATATTTGTGGTATGTCTGAATCAGCTTCAACCGCCTGATTCCAGTTACTCTCCAACTTTTATTCCAATGTTTATATTATACTTACAAATTGAGACAGCCGCAAGAAAATTTTTGTTTCATTTTAAGATTTACAGATTTTCTGTTACAGTTCGCACTTCCAGTGTGACCAACAACAATTACAGTCTATGAAAAGTGCCTCTTTGAGGCAGGGACTGTAATCTCACAACAATATACACTACGGCACATAGCTTGACAGCCAATCGTCAAGCTTGCGTCTGAACAGTAGCGATTTTCTCTCAAATTCACTGTTTTACATAACTTACCAGCCATTAAGTTGTAAAGAATCTTTTGATATCACAATCCTATAAAAAAAGACACTAAATTAATAGTGTCTTCCATACCTCAGTATAAATAGCGAGAAAGAGACTTGAACTCTTAACCTCCCGGGTATGAACCGGACGCTCTAGCCAGTTGAGCCATCTCGCCATATATTTATTTGAACAAAAAAATATTGATACCTTCAAAACTTCATACAGAACTCCGATTTTTTCGAAAGTGGTCATTGCCACTTTCCATGCGAACATTGTTCGCATTGTTTTGGTCAAGCCCTCGATCGATTAGTAACAGTCAGCTCCACACGTTACCGTGCTTCCACCTCTGCCCTATCTACCTTGTACTCTTCAAGGGATCTTACTCACTTATGTGAGGGATATCTCATCTTGAGGGGGGCTTCACGCTTAGATGCCTTCAGCGTTTATCCCTTCCGGACTTGGCTACTCTGCCATGCCGTTGGTCGACAACAGATACACCAGTGGTCCGTCCATCCCGGTCCTCTCGTACTAAGGACAGCTCCTCTCAAATATCCTCCGCCCGCGCCGGATAGGGACCGAACTGTCTCACGACGTTCTGAACCCAGCTCGCGTACCGC